>QWCH01000919.1_pt1 | contig 49461 bp, 52 predicted proteins | sample 1972671 | NCBI WGS metagenome assembly QWCH01 (sample SAMN09866713, study PRJNA288562) | Human gut metagenome isolate term3_stool, whole genome shotgun sequencing... | isolation source: gut | host: Homo sapiens | place: USA: California
AATCGTCAGCCAGTTGCTCCCATTATTGTAGCTTAGGCATGAGTTGGAAAGGAAGCCCAGCCGGATGCTGGGCTTCCAACCAAAACTTATTGTAATAGATGGGAACCAAAGGAATCTCTGTCGGAGCAGAGGGTTTCCTCCGTGGCTCTATATCTTCTTCTCTATTAGTAATGTGCGAAAAAGGATTTCTTGGCGAGGCGTTCAAAGGCATCAATCCTACCGTTCTTGGTACTGTCGTTGCCCTTGTCATGCAAACGGTAAAGAACAGTATCCTCGTTGCTGCCGGAAAGATGAGTACGCAGCAGATGGGTGCAGCTTTCGTGGATACCGTGGTCATTTCAGGCAGCTATCTGCTCGGCGCACATATCGGCGGCATTATCGGTCAGGCACTTGGCTTTGAACTTCCTGTTGTAGGATACCTCCTCGGCAGCTTGATTGGTACATCGTTCTGCGTCATCTACAACATCGGAAAAAAGAAACTCATATCGTTCTGCGTGGATACAGGCTTTACCTGTTTTGGCCTTGTTGAGCAGAATTATGAATTGCCGGATGAAGTGCTCAATGAACTCGGCGTGGAGACTATCCCCCTTCCAAGGACGCAGATTGAGAGGATTGATATTCCGAGAACACAGCTCTTGACCGCAAGCATCAACAAGTCAGAGTACGAAACCATCGATATATCTGTACTCCGCCGCGGTGTTATTGGAGTTAATAAAATTGGATATGTGTTAGAATAATATATCTGGCAGAGGGTGATGACCCCTATGTTGCATTTACCCAATCGCAAAATTCACTCTGACCCACTTTTGACCCAGAATCCGAAAAAAGCGGGCAAGTCTGGACGGAAACAATGGAAAACCCGCCGAGCGAATGGTGGCAAAAAGCACAAATCGGAGCCGAAACGGCTCCGATTTGTGCGTGAGACAACCTACGGACCAGAAGGCCGGGGGTTCGAATCCCTCACGGCGTACCAAAGCACGCAAATACGAACCCTGTATATTGTCAGAAATGTATTTGCGCTTGAAGTAAAGATAGGACCAAGGTCATGATACCCTTGGTCCTGTTTTTATCACCAAAAAGAGTTAGCGATTTTAACCGCATAACCAAGGAGAGACCGAGGGCAATTGCCCTCGGTCTCTCCTTGGTTATGCGACAAGTATAATCCTATCGAAATGTACAAAATATTTCTTTCAGCTATATGCGGTAAAAAAATGTTAACGAATTTCTCTCACGTCACGCATAACAACTAAAGTAGGCTATTTCTATAGATATTCGATGAAGCAGAGATAAGATATCGAAATTGCTCACCATGTCTTAGTAAAAAATAACTATTGTTCTGAGTGAACTGTACGTTTTTTTCTAATTATGAGAATCGTTGAGCAAGCGGATGCTCCTATGACAGCTACTGCTCCGACAATCAAATGTATAGATTTAGCAGGAGATTTGGCAGCTTCATTCGTGATATACATATTTTTAAAAAAGCCGACTCTATCGCCGTCCCAAACCATACCACATTCACCTAAGTTTTCTACGCGTCCGTACTCGCATGGTATTACTACTTCTCCATCCATATTAATAAACCCTTGCTCCGCTGAGTTCCTCCCCGTATATTTCGTTACTAAGGCCAGTCCACTATTGAATTTTTCAACTCTATCGTAAAAGTCTTGTAATTCTATGATTTCTTTTGCTTCGTTAATAATGCACTTTTTATGGTCAATCTGCGCTAAAACCGCCTCGTTCGGGTGATAATCTTCACGAGACCATTTGTGTACATCATTGAGTTCATCAATTTGATTGTAGCCCAATGGAACAATAATCTCACCAGACCCATCTATGATTCCGTCTTTTCCCTCGGATTTTACCCAAATCAGGTCATTCCCTAGATATCCAATATCGTCATATTCCAATGGAATAACGATTTCACCGTCTTTATTAATCGCTCCATTTCGCGAATCTTTCATCACTAATGCTATCCCATTATCATAGAAACCGTCATATGCTAGGTCGTATATCAGTGGGACAGCTATATCACCGTTCGTATTAATGAATCCCCACTTACTTTCTCCGTTCTCGTCTTCTTTACATACGGCTGCCATACCATCTTGAAAGCCACGGGCCATATCATATTCCAATTCAGTTATTAATTGTCCCTTTGTATTGATAAAGCCATATTTTGTCTCAGCAGAGAAATGCTCTCGCTTTGTGGTCATGCTGACTAACGCAAACCCTTCCGCAAAACTATAGCCATCGTCATATTCCGGTGCTATGGTCATCTGACCGGATATGTCCATATACCCTACTTTGAGGCCGTTTTCCGTTCTCGCTACAACGCTCACAATTCCTTCCGAAAACGTGTCGTCTATCCAGTAAAACTCGGGATATACAATGTATTCTCCTGTTTTATCAATCAATCCAAAGTACGAGTTCCTCCCATCGTCGCTATAGAAACCTACTATTGCTGCGCCATCATGAAAACTCCCCGTCGCATCAAATACAGCCGGAACAACCACTTGACCTGATGTATCGACAAAGCCGCCTTTCATACCAGAGTCCGTCTCAACAAAAAACTGTGCCATACCATCGTGAAAGCCTCCAACTTCGTCGAATTCTATCTCTGTTATGATTTGCCCATCTGAATTAATAAACCCTATCTTATCAGCTACGCCTAATGTATCACAATACTCTATACGCCCTATTCCCTCTGAAAATTCACCGATATAGTCGTATTCAAATGGAACAATTATTTCTCCGTCTGAACATCTCACAATTCCATATCTCATCTTACCGTTGACATAAGCTTGCATAACCATCATATCGCCTTCAGGTACATATTCAGTTGGGCTTCCCCACCACTCAACATCAACCCAATTAATATCAATAGGTGTCCTTGCACCGACCGGTAGAGCTGTAGTGACTATAAGCAGTACAGCAATCCCATAAGACAGAAGTTTCTTCATCATATCTATCTCTCCTGACATTCAATTCTTGAAATAAACTGATAGTCTTTTTATATCACATTACATATTGCAATCCCGCAACTCCTGCGAATGGCGGGATTGCGATTTCTTACTTCACCTTATAATTGGAATAATCCAACGGCATCCAGTAAGAACGGGCGCATTCCTCACAGAGGACGGAATCCTTATTGGCGTTGTAGTCATAGTACGCCTTGCTTGTCTCGGTTCCACACTGATAACAGGTGTACTTCCTGCCGCAGGCGGTCAGGCAAAGCGTAAGCGCTAAAGCAATCGTTATTAGCAGAAGATGCTTTTTCACTCTTTCCCTCCTTACGCCCACAGGCCGCAGTCGCCGATGCCAGCGCAATTTTCGTATCGGCTGTATGTATAGAAGTTATTGCAATAAATTTTGAGTTCGAGGACACCAGTCAAATCAACATAGAACTCAACGGGGTCGATACCTGATGTTACAGAAGCAGAATATAGCAGTTCTCCATCTCCGTAAATTTTCATGGTTGAACTGATTTCCAAACTGCGAGTTTCATATGTTTTAAAGAATGTACCACTAATCGCACTATACTGCCCATTTAATTTATACACGGTATATTGTTCAGTAGCAGCGTGACATCTGAGTGCGTGCTCGTATGTATTTCCAAGGTTGTCTTTCATATCTTTTTTTGTTTCCAATGGGTAATCGCTTGAATCAAAATAGTCCAGATTCTCCAGCCAGACTGCGGGCTTGTCGCTGGAGTGTTTGCCAACATAAACGCTGAGTGTCTTGCCCTCCCACTGAATCGGTTTTCCGAATGCCTTGCTCAGTGCGCGCACAGGCAGATAAGTCGTGCCGTTGTAGCTGAACACTTCGACAGGATTTCCGTGTTCGTCCTGCGGCTCAATCTTCACATCGTCGACATAAACGTTTACTCCGGTATAGACCTGTATGGTCTTTCCGACCAGCGCACCGAGCGCCGGCTCGGTCAAGACAAGGAGCATCAGGGTGCAGAGAATGCCGGAGAGAAAATACTTCATTTTTTGCATGCGTTTCATGGTAGCTTTCCTTTCTGAAATAAATTTTTGTTTCTGCCATCGGCAGGTGTTGTTCAGTAAGCGTATGGAACTGCGACATTGGGATAGTTTCCGTAGGTCGCAAAAAGGTTGGTCCCACTGCCATTCGGATCAAACATATAAACGGTGCCGTTCTCTACACGGTCCACAGCGACATAGCGCAATCCCCACGGTGAGGAGTCCGGAATCTGAACGATGACCTGATATCCCTTGTCAACCGCCTGACGAATCAGGTTGACCTTTTGCTCTATTGAGAGGGAACTGCTTTTCATATTCACATTTGTCTGTTCCTCAAAGCCCGGAACAGCAGAGGATACCTTGTCCCATACCAGCGAGCCACTGGAAGTCAGACCGCCGACCGCCTTTAGTGAGGTCACAAGGTCCGCCGGTGTATAGGATTCAGAAGTCGCGCCGCAATCCGCCATTGCAATCGCCAGCGATACCACCAGCCCGCCGCTGCCGCCTATCGTGGCACCGCCGCCAAGGGAAACGCTCGACCAACGGCTATCCGAGTTCTTCCACATCTGGTACGCAGGCGCGGACGGAGCGACGACCTCTGGAGCAGGAGGCTTGGTCGGAATGGCAGGCGGGTTACAGGTCGTACATTCACTGCGATACGTTGTATCCTCAGTCGTTTCCTTAAAGCCGCATAAGCCGCAAATGCGATAGATATAGTGCGGATGCTTTTCCTCACTGTAAGATTTGAATTGATGCTGGCACACAGCAGCAACATCCTCGGAGTAGAGCCAATCGCCATCCGCTGTCTTATACCATTTATTGTCATAGTGATTTACTGCCGAAGCAACAATCGTAACAACCGTATCCTTCGTCAAACGCCGCGTCGTAGTCTGTGCCGCATAAGGCAGAGTTTTCAAGTTAATGTCCTTTAGTATCTTTGCCTGAAATGCCTCGTTGGTCAACGTCAATGAATAGGACTTGCCGCAAAAACTGCAAACGCCCTTGTCGTCAAACCGATGCTCGCATTCCTTCTTCATGGGTTTCGTATAGGTAAATTCACTCCACGGTGAATATCCTGCCGCATTCACTGCTCGGACTCGGTAGTCATACGAATCATAGTCTGCAAGTCCAGTAGAGATGTAAGAGGTCGCCGTCTTTGTCTTGTAGTCCGAGTCCGCTTTCCAGTTAATTCCGCTGCGGCGATATTGGACCTCATAATACGCCACACCGTTAACTGCGTTCCACGAAATGCTTGCCGTATCAGATTTGTCTTGCTTTGCAGAAAGGCCTGACGGCGCTTGCGGAAGTTTGGGCTTTTGCTTCGCAACATCGCTGGAATAGAGCCAATCTCCGGCAGATGTCTTATACCACTTGTTCCCGTAGTGGTTTAACGCGGAGGCAACAATGGAAACCGACATTCCACTCTTCAAGGTTCGCACTGTAGTTTGTGCCGCGTATGGAGAGGATTTTAAATTTATCTGCTTCAAAGTAGTTGCACTAAACGTATCAGCAGATGCATTGAGTGCATAGGCTTCGCCGCACAGAGCACAAATTCCTTTGTTGCTATATTCGTGCTCACAGGTCGTTGCACTGATAGCAGAATCCATGTAATGAGCGACCCAGCCCGATTTATCAGTACCCTCCGATAATAATCGACCGGAAACCCGTTTTTTTAGATTGCTTCTTGACACGCTATTATCATATGTGACCCTATTTGTACCTGCTGGAGAATTCGCATGACAGTAATAAATCGTGTCACCGTCGATTCCGGTAATGAAGATTGAATGATACCAATATCTCACTACATCTCCTACACAAAGATTATCTACAGCAGCGCCACCATAGGTTATGCTCCAACCATCGTTTACTCCTGCGGCAGACATGGACTTTGTAGGATAGGAGTCCCAAATATATATAGCTAATTCGTTCGCGTATCCAAAGCACTCGTAACCGCCCGTAAGGCTCGGATTATTTTGATATATTGAGTTATGCGCATATTTTTCGGCTTTGAAAGACGCAAGCTTCGAATTAAATTCTGCCGTATCAACATTTGCCGCATTTGCCGGAGTTATCAAGCCTGTCAATGCGGAAAGAGAAATACAAATAAAGAGGGCAACAGCCGCCAATCGTTTTGTAATTTTCATAGGTCCTCCAAATTTATAAGAAAAGGTTTGAAATCATAACCGCAACATTTGCCCGCGTCATTGGAACATTTGGTGTTTCGTCAACTCCTGCGAGCAAACCCAATCCATTTGCTACATCAACATAGCCGTCAGGCCAACCACCAGCATCAAGTGCAGCATCACTATAACCAGCGGCACAAACGACCATCTTAATTGCCTGCTCGTAAGTAACCATATCGCTCGGACCATATCGCCCATCACCATAACCGCTAATAATGCCGCTCTTTACAGCCCAATCAACATACCCCGACGTCCAGTGATTGCTCGGTACATCGCTGAAAGTGGCCTCCACCTTTTTTGATATCTCGTTTTCTCCGCCAACTGTCCGGCAAACAACTGCCGCGAACTCTGCGCGTGTGATTCCGGCATTTGGGTTAAAGTTCCCGTTAGCATCACCATTAAAAATGCCGTACTCTTTCATTAGGCTCACTGCATCCGCATACGGAGCGGTATCGGGTACATCAGGGAATGATGTGCCTGCATATGCAGGTGTGGTCAGCTGGCATATAATAAGCATCAATCCCATCCATTTAGCAAATTCTTTTTTCATATGCGGTCTTCCTCCTAATCTTGCAGGTTAACATAGAAAAATCCGAAAGGTGTACCTTTACAAATCCCCCAAATGCCATGTAGAAAATAATCAAATGATATTGTGTTTCCAATATATTTCCTATATAATGGCAACAAACATAGAGATGAATCCGAATTTGTAAAGGTACGCCTTTACAAATTTAGGACATGATTTGTTTAGGCCACATTTTCAAATTTTCTCGCCTTTCCATAAAATGTGCCGACTGGCATATTGCAGGCATCCGCCGCCTGTTTCAAGGTCAATTTCTTGCTGCGCCATGCTTTGTGCACCTCATAGAAATTATCCGGCAATGGCAATGGCGGTCTGCCAAACTTTACGCCCTTTGCTTTCGCCGCCGCGATCCCCTCTGCCTGCCGCTGACGGATATTGGTGCGCTCGTTTTCGGCAACAAACGACAGCACTTGCAGTACAATATCGCTGAGGAAGGTTCCCATCAGGTCTTTGCCTCGTCGGGTGTCTAACAAGGGCATATCCAGCACCACAATGTCTATCCCTTTGTCCTTGGTCAATATCCGCCATTGCTCCAAGATCTCCGCATAGTTGCGCCCCAGACGGTCGATGCTCTTGATATAGAGCAGATCGTCTTTTTTCAGTTTCCGCAGCAGCTTCTTATACCGCGGTCGATCAAAGTCCTTGCCGGACAGCTTATCCATGTAGACGTTCTTCTCCGGTATACCGATTCCCCGCAAGGCAAGGACCTGCCGATCCTCGTTCTGTTCTCGTGTGCTGACACGGATGTAGCCGTAGACTGTTCCTCCGATAGCCGTCACCCCCACTTCTGCTGCACGACATTGCAGTAGCACACGATAGCATATTGAAAATATGTGCTTTCGACTTCTTCCTGAAAAACTTTGAGTTTCCCACTGTCCATAGCATTTGCTCCTCCCTTTGTTCATACCGAGATAATTATAATGCATTTACCGATAGCGGCTGTATCGTCCGCCTCCCCGCAGCCGCCCGCCGAAGGCAGGGCGGTCGGCTGACAATACCGCACAAAAATACGAAACTACCATGGGGCGAAGCCGTGCTCGCGTCATTTCTGACGCTCGCACGGTTTCGCCCCCTTTTGCCTGTTCTGCTCGGCACGTCTGCCGCGTGTGACGCACCTCACAGAACCCCTCCGCGGCATCGCCTTCTGCCAGTTTACTTTCGCTGCACATCGGATCACATCGCGGCCCAAGAGGACAAGCTGTCAGCCAATTCCCACCCCGCGCCATGAGCTTTTTCAAAGCTCATGATTTCGCCTGTTTTTCATCCAAGACCTAATGCCTCTGATCTGCGTTGATTTGCTCGCCGTCCAAAATACGGAGGATCGTAACGCCTTTTTCGCCCCACCATCCGGTCACTGAAAAGGCCATGTGCTCCATGTCGTCGTCATGAAAAAAGATGCCCTTCAGGTTATTAAGGATGACCTGAAGCGCCCGATTAGAGGTGTCCCACACCCGCGCGTTATTGCTGCCCCTCGGCGTGACGATCTCGATCTCCACGAACGCCTTTTCAAAATACGGCAGCGGTCCCTGCGCCGCCGCGTCAGAAATCGCCGCGTGGAGCATGGCCTTCCAATGCTCCTCAACAGTCTCCGTCAGCTTCTTCATTGCAGGCAGCGGCTCGCCGATCTTTAAGGTCACGACGCCGTTCCTATTTTCCCCGCCGCTGTGCTGTTGGGCAAGGGGCCGCTGTTCCTGCGCTGCCGGACTGCCAAAGGCTTCCATATCATAGATCACGGCCAACTCCTGGCTTTGCAGCCGCAGCGTAAGTTCATACATTCGCTGTAACTGCTTTGACGTGGGCACACCTTTTTCCGGTAGGCATCTACTGATCTCCTCAAGCGTCTTTTTTAGATCGATATACATAAACGGTCAGCCCCTTCAGGTCGAGCAGCTCCGGATACATTCTCACGATGGGAATATCCTCCGGCCAGATGCAAAGCTCCAACGTGATCCGCGGCCAATAGGCGTTTTTCTCGCTCCTTTCTCCCAAATAGGTCTTTGCCGCGGAGAAGAAGCCAACAAACTTCAACAGGTCGCAGGCGGGGTTCACAAACAGGTGGCGGGAATGCATCTCAATATCTCCGATCCCCTGACTGCCTGAAAGCGTTCCTCTGTTTTTCGCGCGCAGCGTTTGGAGATGCCGCTCCTCGCCCAATATCCTTTGCAGGCTGACGGGCAGCGTTTCCGGCGTCGTCAGATAGACGCGCTCATACTGTGCCTTGAGCTTGATGGGCGAGCGGGACCACTTGACTGGGCGATTCCGCTCCGCGCAGTCCTCCCGCAGAAGCTGACGGCGGTTCCACATCGTCTGTCGGATGATGTTCCGCGCCGCCTTCACTCTTGCGTCCTCCTGACAGAACAGCAGCATACCCGTCGCCTTCGTTTCGTAGCTGCCGTACCGCGTGTAGAACAGCGAGCCCTCCGCGCGCACCTGCCATTCCATCGCGCCGTCCCCGATGTCATAGACGGCAAGACGGCGCTTTCCAGCCATCAGCATTCCGGTAAAGCGCGTGGTGGAGAGGATACCCGGCGCGATCCTCCGCCAGCAGGCGGACGGGATAAAATAGGGGGCCTCCCATTCCTGCCGGTCCGCAAGGACGGGGACGCCGTGCTTTTCCATCAGCACCGCCATGCGGGATACCTCCATGATCCTCTGCTTCGTCTGCTCCCCGCCTCCGGCGGAGAGCAGCGGCTCCAGCTCCGGGAACAGCGCCCGCCCCTTTGATAGAATAGACACGCAGCCGCGCTTATCCTTGGAAACATATCGGTTTTTTGTCAGCGGCCGGAAAGCATAGGACAGCGCCGTGCGGTCGCTGCCGCCATCGTTGTTGAGCATATCAAGGCAGGACGGATAATCCAGCAGGTTGAACCTCGATAGATGCCGCAGCAGTTTTAATTGACTTTCATTCAGCATAAATTACACGCTCCTTTTGTAAGAAAGTTCGGGCGGCATGGAAACAGCTTTTCTCTAAAAGCCGTTTCCGTGCCGCCCGACATGGTTTGTGACAGCCCCTCACAAGACGATCACCCCCTTGCAATATGTTCTTTCTAAGTTTTAAGCATCCGTTCCTTCACCACTCAGGTATCGGATCAGCGGCTCCGTGTAGATACGGATATACTTTTGTCTGGTGCCGATGTTGGCTCCAATGGAAGCGAAAGGCTCGCGTCCCTCTGCCACCAGCCACGAAAGCTGACGCGGTGACACGCCGAAGAAAGCCGCAGCGACCTTCAGCGGCACATGGTTGGGATATTCCTGCCGCAGCTTATTTACTGTTTTCTTGTCCATGCGTAATACCTCCTTTCTCCGTGCGCCACTTTTCAAATGCCTCAGCATTCTCAGCTTTGTCATAAAACCGAAGGACAGCTTCCAAAAATGTGGCACACAGCAATTTTTGCTCTACTCTGGGAATTGTGCTTGGAATGATCCGAACGACAGTCTTAGGTTATCACCCCTCTCCAGCAATCAACCGAACGGTTACCATCTGATCGAAAAGAAAGTTATTGGTTGAATGTTGACGATTACAGTATATCTGACCATGTTCCGATAGTCAACTATTTGGTAATATATTCTATGCTTTTGACAAAATAAATTGACAACGGCGATTTTATGTGCTTTAATGGGGATAACGATACCAAAAAGGAGGCTCGGCTATGGATGCGGAAATGGAGAAGATTAAGCAGCTATACCCCGGATATGAGGACGTTGAATTGCCCCCAACCAGCTTTGGAGCACGATTGCGGCAGATTCGCAAGGAGCTTGGCGAAACGCAGGACGAGTTTGCGGCGCGGATCGGGACCTCCAAGCAGGTGCTCAGCCGGTATGAAAGCGGGCAGCGCATTCCCAAAATTTCCCTGGCAGAGAAATATTCCAAGGCACTTGGTGTATCTGTGGATTATCTGATGGGGGAATGCGTGCAGGAGACGGCTTTTGAAGCAATATGTACACAAAGCGAAAAGCCTTTTTATAAGATATTCATTGATGTTACAGTAGAGATGGGGCTGCTGATCCCAGATATTGTTCGTATCACCGGCCTGACGGATCGGCAGGTGCGGACCATTATCTTCCGAAGGATGAAGGAGGCCCCGCTCCCCATTGCTTTACAACTCTCAAGGACGTTGGACGTGCCGTTGGAGGTATGGACGGGCAACGAGGAGTATAAAGCGGCTGAGATATCCATGGAAGCCCGCGAGGTGGCAAAGGCTTATGACAGGGCCGATGAGAAAAGCAGGGAAATCGTCCGTCTGGCTGTCGGTCTGCCGCCGATGGCAAAGGAGCGGATATGGGAATGAGTGCAGTTGTTTATGCCCGCTATTCCAGTCATCGGCAGGGTGAGCAATCCATCGAGGGCCAGCTTGCGGAGGCGCGGAAATACGCTGAGGCGCACGGCCTTACCATCCTTCACGAATACTGCGACAGAGCACAGACGGGAAAGAATGACGACAGAGAGCAGTTTCAGCGCATGCTTGCGAATGCCGCAAAGCATAGCTTCGATGCGCTGATCGTCTGGAAAACCGACCGCATCGGGCGCAACAAGGAGGAGATCGCGCTTAATAAGTATCATCTCAAAAAGAACGGCGTTAAGATCCACTATATCGCCGAAACGATCCCCGATACGCCGGAGGGCATTATTCTAGAGGCGGTCATTGAGGGAATGGCGGCCTATTACTCTGAGCAGCTCTCTCAAAATGTGCGGCGCGGGATGCTAACCAGTGCGAGTAAGGCGCAGTTCACCGGAGGGAAACCACCTTTGGGGTATACGACCGATACAAATAAAAACTATGTGATAGACCCTGAAACCGCGCCAGTCGTGAAGCTCATTTTTGATCTCTATGCGGCGGGAAAATCGGTAACGGAGATTATACGGACACTGAACGAAAAAGGGTTGCGGACCGTACACGGTCGACCATTTGGGCACAATAGTCTGCGCACCATTTTGAAAAATGAAAAATATATCGGTATCTATGCCTATAAAAATGATATCCGCATGGAGGGTGTTATTTCACCGATCATAGAGGAGGATATATTTTATAAGGTGCAGGAAATGCTGAGATACAACCAGAAAGCAGCGGCTCACAAGAACTCCAAGGCCGATTACCTGCTGACGGAGAAGCTGTTCTGCGGCAAGTGCGGACAAATGATGGTCGGTGTCAGCGGCACGAGCAAGACTAGCACACGGCATCATTACTATTGCTGCACGCAGCAGAGGAAGAAGCTATGCGACAAAAAGCTGGTCCGCCAGGTATGGATCGAAAGCCTTGTGTTGGAATATGTGGCCGCTATTATCCATGATAAGGAGCTGCTGGAATTTATTGCCGAAAGCACATGGCAGTATTATCTGTCGCAGAATACAGAAACTTCCTATACGGCGTCGCTCCGCAGTGCGCTGAATGAGGTAGAAAGCTCTACGGCTAATCTCATTAAGGCGATGGAGGCCGGTATCTTTAATGAAGCGACCAAAAAGCGCATGAATGAACTGGACATCCGACGGCAGGAGCTTCAGGATGCCTTGGCTGCCGCAAAGATGAAAGAGGACATGGGCTTGAAAAAGGAGCACATTCTTTATTTCCTGCACAGGTTTGCCGAGATGGACTACTCCGATATTGAATGCCAGAAGCGGCTCATTAAAACTTTCGTTAATTCGGTGTTTGTCTATGATGATAAGGTCGTGCTGGCGTTTAACTATTCCGGCGATGACCGCACCATCACTCTCCATGAAATTGACGCCGGATTACGGCAGGGCGTTCGCCTGTCTCGCGGTGCGGCGTACCAAAAGAAGTCTTGAAACCATAGAGTTTTGGGACTTCTTTTTTCGTTTTACCCTTTATTTGACCCTTTATCCGGTTCACGCCTGCCTCCCGAAGATCGTTCTTTGAAGATATGCTTCCATACGGTTTGCGCTGTCCTGCTTCATTTTTTCCGAAACATGACCGTACACATCAAGGGTAAAGGCAGCGGTTGCGTGTCCTAAATTGGACTGCACGGTTTTTACATCGTCCCCGTTTTGAAGGCATAGAACAGCGTAGGTGTGACGCAGACTGTGAACATTGGCTTTCTCCGCACCAATCTGTCTGGCTATCCTCTTGAAGTGATCATATACGGTTTGCGGGCAGTAGTGATCGCCAAATTCCGTCGTGAAAACGAACCATGTATTCTGTTCTTCCGCAGAGCCCCATCCATGCCATGCAAGACCGGCTTTCATGCGCTGCTGCATCTGCTCATGCTTTCTCTCTTTCAGTAAGGCCAGTAGTGTCGGCGGAGGCGTCAGCAGACGCTCTCTGTCGTTTTTCAGCGGGGCCAGTGTGTAGCCGCCTTCGCTCTTGGGCCGCTGCAGCAGTTGATGATAAATGCGGATCGTGCCGCGCTCAAAGTCGATACAGTCCCATGTCAGACCAATGGCTTCTGATTCTCTGACGCCGCTGAACAGGATAAACTTCAGGATGCTGCGGTAACTGTCCCTCTCGACTACGACGAAAAACTGCTTTATTTGCTCGTCGGTCAAGGTCTGAATGTCTTTCTGGACTTTCCGTGGGAGAGTAGTTAGCTGCGCTGGATTTAAGCGAATCATCTCATTCAACACCGCTTGATTGAGTGCCTTGCTGAGAACGTCATGCACATTGCGGATGGTTTTTGGTGACAGGGATGGCTTGTCGTCTTCTCCGCGTTGAAGCCTGTTATATAGGGTTTGGATCATGTGCGGCTTCAGATCGGATAAACGGCATTGGCCGATATACGGAATGATATGATACCTGCAGGCATTTTTGTAGTTTCGTATCGTTCCGTATTTTTTATCGCCCATGTATTCGTCTAACCAGATATTGAGCCACTGTTCAACCGTTGTCTTGTCCTCTTGGGTAAACGTTCCGCTGTCGATTTCCGCAGTGATTGCAGTGAGCTTCTGTCTTACCTCCTTCTGTGTCTTGCCGTAGACGGATTTTTGAATCTGCTTTCCCGTTCCGGGATCAATGCCGAGGGTATAGCGCGCCTCCCAGCGCCCGTCAGGGCGCTGACGGATCGTGCCGCCGCCCTTGGCTCCTTTTGTTTTTCGCGTTGCCAATGAAACCTCCTGTTCTTCTGAAATCATAAAACGGCCAGTCAGTCCGTTGCTTTATCGCTGCTTGTCGCTGTCGAGCCATGCGACAAAGTCTTCGAGCGGCAGCTTGCCTGCTACGCAGGCGTCGCGCTTTTCCCGCGCCGTCTTCGACCATGCGGTGAACTCCGCCTTGCTCATCGTTCCGTACCGCACGCGAGCGTTGTGGGCCTTGTAGGAGCGTGTAAATTCCCTCGTGGCGGGATTCTTCATTTGCGTTTGTTGCTGCTTAAAATACAGCGGATTTATGTACTCAGGATTAAACATCGTTTCGGTAAAATACATTGCGCTTCCCCTTTCATTTGTTTCAACAACATTTTAGCACTTTTTCATATACTTTGGGCCCCATTTCTTCTAAAGAGCAATAATTTTTGCAAAAATTTAACGTCACTCTTTGTAAAAATATTCTTTTACGGAAGGCGTGATAAATATTTCTGGAAAGCTTATGAACGCCCAAAAGCCTCGAAATCGCAGGATTTCGAGGCTTTTTGGCTGCCGCGAGGGATTCGGACCTTCCCGGCTCTCCGTCTTGTCGGTCGTCCCAACGGCAATTTATGTTCCGCGCTTCCGCACGCGGAACTTTTCAATGCCTGGATGCTCAAAGCGAACCGTCTGCGATGGCCGAGTCGGATACGGCTGAAAATATATATCCGAATTGCGTGGATTTTCTTGCCTTTATCGCGCAATGTGATACACCATTGTTAGACTATATTTATTCTGAACAAGGGGTGCGGAGCTATGGATCATTCGGTCTTTCGTCAAAAAAGCATGGAAAGGATCACATCGCCGGAGCAGATGAATGATTATATCCGTGTTTCCAATCCAAGCGTATGGATGCTCCTCGCGGCGGTCATTGTGCTTCTGATCGGCGTTTGCGTATGGGGCGCGTTCGGGCATCTCGATACCGCCGTACAAACCGGCGGCGTCTGCGAGGACGGACGCTTGACGGTTTATTTGAGCGAGAGTGATTTTGCCAGATCAGACGGCGAGGCCATTCTCTCGGTCGGTGAAGCCGAGTACGCGGCCGCACCCGATGCGGCGGGCACGCCCATCCTGCTCGACGAAAGCACCGACCCTTATCTGCTCCATCTCATTGGGCTCTCCGCGGGCGACTGGGTGCACGCCCTGTCGGCGGAGGCCCCCGATCTCAAGGACGGCGTTTATACCGTATCCGTTATTATCGAGCGCGTCAGGCCCCTTGATTTCGTCCTGAACTGAGGTGCGCGAAGATGAGAGCAGCACAAAAGATCAAGTCGCCGATCACGGCGGGCGTCGCCAAGGTGCCCGTTGTCATGCAGATGGAGGCGCTGGAATGCGGCGCCGCAAGTCTTGCGATGATCCTTGCCTACTACGAAAAGTGGATCCCGCTCGAGCAGGTGCGTCTGGATTGCGGCGTTTCACGGGACGGCTCGAACGCGCGCAACATTCTTCGCGCCGCGCGCAGCTACGGTCTTACCGCAAAGGGCTACCGGTATGAGCCGGAGGGGCTGAAAGCGAACGGAAAATTCCCCTGCATCATTCATTGGAACTTCAATCACTTTGTCGTGCTCAACGGCTTTCGGGGCAACAAGGCGGTGCTCAACGACCCCGCAAAGGGGACCTATTCCGTCCCGATGCAGACCTTTGACGACTCCTTCACCGGCATCTGCCTGTTCTTCGAGCCCGCCGAAGGCTTTGTTCCCGAGGGCAAGCCGCAGTCCATGCTGCAATACGCGAAAAAGCGGCTGGTCGGCGCAGGGACCGCGATCGCTTTTGTAACATTGACCACGGTCATTTCGTCGCTGCTCGGCATTGTGACGCCGGCGTTTTCCCGTATTTTTCTCGACCGGCTGCTGACCGGCGAGAATCCGGAGTGGCTTATGTCCTTCACGCTTGCGCTCGCGGGCATCAGCGTGCTTCAGCTTATCGTCGCGTGGATCCAGGCGGTCTATTCCCTCCGGATCAACGGAAAGCTCGCGATGGTGGGAAATACCACCTTTCTGTGGAAAGTCCTGCACATGCCGATGGCGTTTTTCTCACAGCGTATGGGGGGAGATATTCAGGGCCGACAGAGCGCAAACGCGATGATCGCGGAGCAGCTTGTCGGCACGCTCGCGCCGCTTGCCCTGAACGCCGCCATGATGGTGTTTTACCTGGTCGTGATGCTCCGCTACAGCGTGCTCCTCACGCTCATCGGACTCGTTTCGATCCTCGCCAACTTGGTCCTTTCCAGCGTCATTTCAAAAAAGCGGATCAACCTCACCCGCGTGCAGATGCGCGATGCGGGCAAGCTCGCCGGAACGACCGTCGCCGGCATCGAGATGATCGAAACGATCAAGGCGAGCGGCGCGGAGAACGGCTTTTTTGAAAAGTGGGCGGGTTACCAGGCGAGCGTCAATACCAGTCAGGTCCGCTTCCAGCGCATGAACCAGCTCCTCGGACTGCTGCCGGCGCTTGTCAGCTCGATCTGCAGCACCGCGGTCCTGATGACGGGCGTGTTCCTCGCGATGCAGGGCGGTTTTACCGTCGGCATGATCATGGCGTTTCAGGGCTTTTTATCCTCCTTCCTCTCCCCCGCAACGACGCTCATTTCGGCGGGACAGACGCTGCAGGAAATGCGCACCGATATGGAGCGGATCGAGGACGTGATGCGCTATCCCGACGACGACATCTTTGCGGAAGACGGCGGCGATGAGAGCACGGAATACGGCAAGCTGTCCGGCAGCATCGAGCTCAAAAATGTCACCTTCGGCTATTCGCGCCTGGCCGAGCCGCTGATCCGGGATTTCAACCTCACGCTCAAGCCCGGGGACCGTGTGGCGTTCGTCGGCGCTTCGGGCTGCGGAAAATCCACGATCTCCAAGCTGATCTCCGGCCTTTATAAGCCGTGGAGCGGTGAGATCCTGTTTGACGGAAAACCGATCTCGCAGATCGACCGCTGCGTGTTTACCGGCTCTCTTGCCGTGGTGGATCAGGATATTATTCTCTTTGAGGACACCATCGCAAACAACATAAAAATGTGGGATAACTCCATCGAGGACTTCGAGATGATCATGGCGGCGCGGGACGCCCAGCTGCATGAGGACATCATGCGGCGCGAGGGCGGCTATCAGTATAAGCTGACCGAGGGCGGCAAGGACCTCTCCGGCGGGCAGCGCCAGCGCATGGAGATCGCCCGCGTGCTTGCGCAGGACCCCACGATCATCCTTTTGGACGAGGCGACGAGCGCGCTGGACGCGAAAACGGAATACGACGTGGTGCGCTCCATCAAGGACCGCGGCATCACCTGCATCGTGGTGGCGCACCGCTTATCCACCATACGCGACTGCGACGAGATCATCGTGATGGAGCAGGGCAATGTCGTGGAGCGCGGGACGCACGAGGAGCTGATGAAAAACGGCGGCGCCTATACGCGCATGGTGTCCAACGAGTAGGAGGTGACGACACGATGGGCTGGTTTGACGAACAGATAAAAGAGCGCAGGCAATACGACGACGACGCGTTTTCCGAGGCCTTTGCGAACATGGCGTCCGCCGTGATGGGAAAGCGGTTCGAGGCGGCGTTCACCAGCGACCGCGCCGTTACCAAGGACGCGATCGACGAGATATTGAAATACTACCATGTAAAGAGCCGGGAGGTCCCCGACAGCATCAAGGATGTGAACGAGCAGCTTGAGTTCCTGATGCGCCCGTATGGCATCATGCGGCGCACGGTGAAGCTGGAGGACGGCTGGTACCGCGACGCCGTGGGCGCAATGCTCGGCACCCTGTCGGAGAGCGGGCGGGTCGTGGCGCTCATTCCGTCCGGTCTTTCCGGCTACAGCTTCTTTGACTATGAGACCGGAAAGTCCCGGCGCATCACACGCAAAAATCAGCACCTGTTTGACGATGAGGCGATCGCGTTTTATAAGCCCTTTCCCCTCAAGAAGCTCAGCATCGCTTCGCTCTCGGCCTACATCGTGCAGACCCTTTCCGTCTCCGACTTCGTTTTGATCGCGCTGGCAACGCTTGCCGTGTCGCTCGTGGGGCTGCTCTCTCCGATGCTCAGCCGGCTGCTGTTTGATCGTGTGCTGCCCTCCGGGAATACGCGCATCCTTCTCGCGCTTGCCGCCTTTACCGTCTGCGTCTCCGTCAGCACGCTGCTTCTCTCCGCGGTAAAAAGTATGCTTACGGCGCGGATCGAAACAAAGCTGAATCTATCGGTCGAGGCGGCGACTATGATGCGCGTCATGTCGCTGCCGGCGGATTTCTTCAAGCAGTACAGCGCGGGCGAGCTCTCCAGCCGCGCGGCGCAGGTCGGCCCGCTGTGCCGGATGCTCGTATCGACGGTCTTATCGACCGGACTGACCTCGCTGTTCTCCCTTATATACATATCGCAGATCTTTGCCTATGCGCCGACGCTCGTCGCACCGGCGCTGGCGATCCTGCTCGTCACGGTCGTTTTCTCGGTGGTCTCCTCCCTGGCGCAAATGAAGATCAGCACAGAGCAGATGGCGCTCTCCGGGCGGGAGAGCGGTATGACCTACGCGCTGATCACAGGGATACAGAAGATCAAGCTGGCGGGTGCGGAGAAGCGCGCCTTCGCGAGATGGGGCAACCTCTACGCGCAGAGCGCAAAAATGACGTACGATCCGCCGATGTTCCTGAAGCTCAATTCCGTCATCAGCCTTGCCATCAGCCTCACGGGAACGCTCGTCATGTATTATATGTCAGTAAGAGCCGGCCTGTCTGTGGCGGATTACTATGCCTTCAACACGGCCTACGGCATGGTCTCCGGCGCGTTTCTGTCGCTCGCCGGGATCGCGCTGAGCGCGGCGCAGATCAGGCCCATTCTCACGATGGTCCAGCCGTTTTTTGACGCGGTCCCCGAGGTCTCGGACGGCAAGCAGGTCATCGAGCGGCTGTCCGGCGGCATCGAGCTGAACAACGTCTCCTTCCGGTACAACGAAAATATGCCGCTGATCCTCGACGATCTTTCGCTCAAGATCCGTCCGGGGCAGTATGTCGCCATCGTCGGCCGGACCGGCTGCGGGAAATCCACGCTGCTTCGTCTGCTCCTGGGCTTTGAAAAGCCGCAGAAGGGCGCCATTTATTACGACGGCAAGGATCTGGAGCGGATCGATCTGCGCTCCCTGCGCCGCCGCATCGGCGTTGTGATGCAGAATGGGAAGCTGTTTCAGGGCGATATTTATTCCAACATCGTGATCTCTGCGCCGCGGCTGTCGCAGCAGGACGCGTGGGAGGCAGCGGAGCTGACCGGCATCGCCGAGGACATCCGCAGGATGCCCATGGGTATGAACACGGTCATATCGGAGGGCTCGGGCGGCATATCCGGCGGGCAGCGCCAGCGGCTGATGATCGCCCGCGCCATCGCGCCGAAGCCCAAGATTTTGATGTTCGACGAGGCGACGAGCGCGCTGGACAACATCACACAGAAAAAGGTGTCGGAGTCACTGGACCGGCTGAAGTGCACCCGCATTGTCATCGCCCACCGCCTGTCCACCATCAGACAATGCGACCGCATCCTCGTGCTCGACCAAGGAAAGATCGTCGAGGACGGGACCTATGACGAGCTGATCGCCTCGGACGGCTTCTTTGCCGAGCTGGTGGCCCGACAAAGGCTGGACGACGTACCGGACGCTGCTTTGTAACGGCGCTACACGCCGCGCGGAAGATTTTTTGAGAAAATTTTCCGATTGCATTAGCCTTTTCCGCTTCCGATTCGTATCAAGAAGCAAAGGAGAAAGAAATGGAACACAAAAAAGCGAAATGGTCCGGGGACGCCTCCGGTCTAAATGAAAAAACGCTCTCCCTGCTCTTCGATTACCAGCGATTCGAGCACGAGCCGGAGCTGGAAGCGCTGCTCGACGAGACCGAGAACGAATACTGTGCGGAGCTGTCGGACGACGATCTCGCGCAGGTGAGCGCCGCGGGAGAGGTGAAGCGCATCAAGCGGCGCGGAACGGATGAGGACGGCGCGGTATGAATCGGACGGAAGAAAGAGAAGCGCTGTACACGGCGTATTCCGAAAAGGTCCGGGGCTATGTGTTCGGCAAGGTCGCAAACCGGCACGACGCGGAGGATCTCGTCAGCGACGTTTTCCTGAAGGCGTATGAAAAGTACCCGACCTTTGACGCGGACCGCGCCTCGGTCTCCACATGGCTCTACACCATCACCCGAAATACGGTCATCGACTATTTCCGCACCCATCGTTCCGGCGCGGAGCTGCCGGAGGATCTGCCCGACACAGCCGGCATAGACGACGGCCTGTTGCAAAGGGAATCCCTTCAGGCGCTCGGTGAAGCCCTGAACAGGCTGGACGAACGTTTGCGCGCCCTGATCGTCCTGCGGTACGGCAAGGGGCTGTCGCTGAAGGACACGGCGGCAAGGCTCGGCGTATCCTACGCCTACGTCAAGATACTGCACAGCAATGCCCTCAAAACGCTTCGGGAGTGTTTTGAGGCTCCAATCAAATAAATCAAAGGAGGAAGAACATGAAAAAGGAAGAAAAACGGAACAGCATCCCGGAGGAGACCAACGCGGAGCCGCTGAACGACGAGGCTCTCGAAACGGTGAGCGGCGGCAGGAGACTTGAAATTTCCTTTGATCTCAACAAAAAAAGCGATCTGCAGGACCCTGACAGAAAAAAATAACGGAAAGGAGCTCGACCATGGAACTCAGCGAAGAACTGATTGCAAAAGCAAAAGGAACAAAGACGCCGGAGGAACTGGCCGCGCTTGCAAAGGAGAGCAGCATCGATCTGACCGAGGAGGAAGCAAAGGCATACTTTGAACAGCTTCATCCGCAGACGGGCGAGCTGAGCGACGACGAGCTGGACAACGTGGTTGGCGGCGGTTGCCACACAAAGGGCGGGTACTTTCTGACCACCGCGGGGTACCGGTGCGGCTTTTTTGAGGAGGATACAAGCCCCACCGCCTTCGGTCTGATGGGTACCTGCTGCCGGTGCAGGCATTGGGACCAAGCCAATTGGACCGGATACGAAACACTCGGTGCGCCGCTCAAATGTCTCAATCCAAAGAACCGCAGAGGGAAATAAGCAGGACTCCGGCACCGCAGCAACGAGCTGAACCAAAAATATAGAAGGAGAAACGATGGAACTCAACAAGGAATTGCTTTCGAAGGCAAAGGAAGCGAAAACTCCCGAGGAGCTGCTGACGCTCGCCAAAGAAAACGGCATGGAGCTGACGGAGGAAAGCGCGAAGGCGTATCTCGACCTGCTCCACCCGCAGACGGGCGAGCTGAGCGACGACGAGCTTGACAACGTCGCCGGCGGCGGCTGCCTCCCATGGGCGGATGACCCCTACGATACTTGTATGGCGGACGGCTACTGTTTGTCCGACTATGTCTGCAGCCGTTGCGGCAAAAGGGGTATTGACTTTAGCACCGGCGTGTTGCGTTGTTCCGGATGTTTTGCAAGCGACCCCCGCTGTCGGAACTGTATGAACAGTATTGGGGACAAGAGCGATACGGTATTAAAATGCAAGGTTCATCCGAGACCCTGCTAAAGAATATTTTAAATTGTACAGAGAGGATTCAAAGATGGAAATGAACAAAGAATTGCTTGCAAAAGCAAAAGAAATGAAAACTCCCGAAGAACTCATGGCTCTCGCAAAAGAAAACGGCGTTGAACTGACCGAAGAGAGCGCAAAAGCATATTTCGAACAGCTCAATCCCAAAACGGGTGAGGTTTCAGACGACGAACTTAACAACGTAGCGGGCGGCGGATGTCATAATGGTGACGGAAGAATGATTACAACCGTGCTCAATGATTGCAGACACTGGCTCTGTAAGTATGACGGCGAAACCTGGATGAATGCCCGCGACGGGTTCGGCGTAAGTACTTCCGTGTGCAAGAAATGCGCTTCCAGCGCCGTTTGCAAAAACTGCAAATACTGTTCTTACGAGAAAGGGCTGTGGCTTTGCAATAACCCCGTTAACATGAAATAAACCTACTCAAACAAGGAGATTTTACCATGGACAATAAATTTACACCCGAACTTATTGAAAAGGCAAAATCCGCAAAAACCCCTGAAGAGCTGATGGCGCTTGCAAAGGAAAACGGCGTTGAACTGACCGAAGAGAGCGCGGCTGCGTATTTTGACCGGCTGAACCCCAAAACAGGCGAGCTTTCCGACAGCGAGCTGGACAACGTGGCCGGCGGCTGCTACTCCAGCGGAGGACGCCTTAAAACCACCTGCGGCCATAAGTGCAGGCACTATGTGGATGGACCTTCCACCTTCGGCGTGAAGGGTACTTGCTGTCGGTGCTTGTATTGGGGCGTCGACCCCCTCGCCGTCAAGGGCGGCCTCTGGACAACGATCATAGAGCTGACCATAAGGGCGGCGAAGGCGATGGAGCCCCGTGATTGCTATCATCCGGCGAACAGAAGATGACCCCGGTGTGGAGTAAGTGACAGGCAAATGCTAATGCTATTAAAGGAGGAGAACCATGGAGCTGACCAAGGAACTCGTTGCGAAGGCAAAGGAAGCGAAGACCCCTGAGGAGCTTATGGCTCTGGCAAAGGAAAACGGTATTGGGCTGACCGAGGAGGAGACCAAGGCGTACTTTGACCGGCTGCATCCCCAGACCGGCGAGCTTTCCGACAGCGAGCTTGACAATGTATCGGGCGGCTGCGGCGGTGGCTATGACGCCGGCAGACCACAGCCCCGATTCGCTGTGGGCGAAACCGTATTATACATCCATAGCTGGTTGGGAGCAACCAGGATAACCGCCACCGGCAAGGTCGTGAAGAGAAGCTACGAAAACGACGGATGGTATTATACCCTGAAAATCCACGACGGAAGCGAAATAAAGATGAGCGAGTCGCATGTCATAAAGTGCTGAGAAGGAGCTTTTTATGGAAAACAATAAAGAACTTTTCGCAAAGGCAAAGGCGGCAGAAACTCCCGAAGCGCTGTTGACTCTCGCAAAGGAAAACGGCATGGAAATGACCGAAGAGAGCGCGGCTGCGTATTTTGAAATCATGCATCCCAAAGCAGGAGAGCTTGCGGATGAAGAACTTAACAATGTGTCCGGCGGCGGCTGCCGTAAGAGCGACGGAAGATTGATCGTTTCCGCCGGTTATTCATGCGGGTACTGGGAATGCAAGCGCTGCGGAGTGCGTGCGACGAGATATTCCGGCGGTATTTCCAGATGCGGCATATGCGGAAAGCTTCCGAATTGCAATAACTGCTATTGGTGCTCTATTGAAAAAGGGCTTTGGCTTTGCAATAACAAGGACCAATGAACGGATTCAGACATAGACTATGCGTTATATTTTGAACCCCTATATCGCCCTGCGTTCGTGGATGCTCGTTCCCTATGCGTATTACATAAAGGGCGAACGCAACGCTAAGGGCTTGACGGCGGAGGAGTTTGCGTTTCTGACGGAGTGCGACGGGCGAAGCGAGCTGCCGGACGAGGCGGAAAGCCCGCTGGCCCGCAAATTTCTGGCAGACGGCTTTATTCGAAGGGCAGAAAGCAGCGAGGCGCCGTCGGACTGGAGCCGGCCGCGCCTCTGTCCGAACCGCTATTTCCCAGCGATGAACTGGATGATAACAGGCAAATGCAATTATAACTGCATCCACTGCTTCAACGCCGCCGACAACGCGCCGCTCATGAGCGAGTGGAGCATGGACGAGGCGGACCGGCTTCTTGATCAAGCGCGCGATTGCGGGATCAATGCGTTCACAATCACCGGCGGCGAGCCGATGCTGCACAAGAGCTTCTTCGAGATTCTCGAGGGCATCTACGCGCGCGGCATGTACGTCGAGGAGCTGAACACGAATGGGTATTTTATCGACCGGCAGGCGCTTGACCGCATGAAGGCCATCGGCTGCGTCCCGCTCATGAAAATATCCTTTGACGGCCTCGGCTATCACGATTGGATGCGCGCACACCAAGGCGCGGAGGAAACTGCGCTGCGCGCGATCCGGCTGTGCGTCGAAAACGGCTTCCCCGTCAAGGTGCAGACGAATATGAATCGCCGCAACCGCGATTCCATGCTGAAAACGGCGGAGCGGCTGGACGCTATGGGCGTGGCGGAAATGCGCATCATCCGCACAACGGAGGCCCCCGCTGGGTGCAGAACGCGGGCGACGCCTGCCTCACGTTTGAGGAATACTATGACGAGGCGCTCCTCCTGTGGGAGAAGTACGCGCAGAGCGAGCACACGATGGACCTGACGATCTGGCAGTTCGGGACGCTCTATCCGCGCTCGGGGTTTTACACGCTCACCGCGGTCAACTCCTGCGCGGGAGAGTACCGGAGCAGTGCGCCCGTGTGCAAGGGAAACCGCGGCATGGTCGCCGTCGCGGCGAACGGCAATGTGTTCCCCTGCCACCAGATGTCGGGCTATTACGAGCAGCACGGGGATATTCTCGGCAACGCGAAGCGGGAGCCCCTTTCGCAGCTGCTCTCCGGCGGACCGTATCTTGACGAGGTATGCACCACGCTCGGCACGCTGCGCGAGAAAAATACAAAATGCGCGGGCTGCGCTTATTTTGAGCTTTGCAACGGCGGCTGCCGCGCGGTGGCGCTGGCGCTTACGGGCGACAAGCTGGGCGTCGATCCGTCCAAATGTCTGTTCTGGGAGCAGGGTTATCACAAGAAGATCGAGGCGCTGCTGCCGCAATATCACACCGTTTATACGGGGCTATGAGCGACGGGCGAAAGGATGCGATCCATCCTTTCGCCCGCTTTTCTCTCAAACTGCTGCGGTCAAACCGTATTTCAGCCGCCGTATGTTGCCTCCTTTCTTCTGAGCGATTTGACATGCGTCTCTTTCCGCTCAGCCGCTGCTGCGGAGGTGATACAAGATCATTAGCAAGTTCTTTCGTAACCTTGAGGCAGAGTGGCAGCGGCCGCAAGGAGAAAGTCAAATCAAAAGCGGCAACGAGGATGACACATACTCCTTTGCGCAGCGTGTGCAGTCGGTCTACTGTAAGGCATGCAGCGGTGGGGTTGATGGGCTGAGGTCCCTCACGGTTTGGGGGGATCAAAAGGAGGCTGGAGTAGTACCCTGTAAGTGCAGTCGCAAAATCCCCAAAAATCTGTTAAACTGAAAGAACAGAGATGGAGGGAATCGCAATGAAGCATTACAGCAAAGAATTCAAGGAAGAAGCGCTGAAGCTGTCAGACGAGATCGGCGTGAAGAAGGCTGCACAGCAGCTCGGTGTTGCGTACTACACGCTGGCGGATTGGCGCAGCATACGCCGAAACGCGCCGCCCGCGAAGACGCTGAGTGCGGAGGAGCAATCCATCCGCATCCGTGAGCTCGAGCGTGAGGTTTCCGAGCTGCGAACTGCAAACGACATTCTCAAGGACGCACTCGGTTTTTTCGCGCAAGACCGCAAGAAGTAAAAGCGTGTGAGCGGCACCTGTTCGTAGCCGAACGCAAGGGCGTCTACACGGCAAAGGATAGGTGTGACCGCTATGCTATAATCATTGTAACAAGTTCGAGTAACACGAAGTCAAGTGTTTTTTTCGGAGGAAGCATTATGTACTATACGATCAGGCAGATGGCGGAGTTGTTCGGCGTCACGGAGCATACGCTGCGGTTCTATACGGACAAGGGGCTGCTGCCCTGCACGCGGGACGGCGGCAACCGCCGGGTGTTCAACGAGGAGTCGGTCAACTGGATGCAGGGCATCCGGTGCCTGAAGGGCTGCGGCGCGTCCATCGAGGACATTCAGGAATACTGCCGCCTGTGCCTGCTGGAGGAATCCGAGGAGAATCTGCGCTCGCGGTACGCCATCATCCGCAAGCAGCGGGAGGAAGCCTACAGGCGGCTGGAGGAAGCCAAAGCCACTGTGAAATATATGGAGGATAAGGCGGCGCACTACGAAGCCATTCTGGCGGGGCTTGCACCGGACGATACCAACCCTAAGAATTGGACGGCGGAGGACCGACCGGAGCATGGAACGTGTTCTTTTTCTTGACATTTCGCCCGACAATTTGTACGCTTGAATCGTATCACTTTATGGGAAAAGGGAGGCGAAGCCATGCAGGGGGATTTTGAGGCGTTCTATCTGTGGCACTTCAAAGCCATTTACCGCGTCTGCTATGCCTTTATGAAAAACGCGCAGGACGCCGAGGACTGCACGGAGGATGCCTTCGTCAAAGCCATGACGAGTGACGTCACCTTTGAAAACGAGCGGCACGAGCGCTCGTGGCTGACGACCACCGCCATGAATCTCTGCAAGGACAGGCTCAAGCATTGGTGGCGGCAGAAGGTGACAGACCTTGACGAGGAGACCGAGCAGACCGCTGCGGAGCCGGACGAAAAAAGGGAAGTGGTGGATGCGGTCATGGCTCTGCCGGTGAAGTATAAGGAGGTCGTCTGGCTGCACTACTACGAGGGCTACCAGACCGACGAGATCGCGGCGATGCTGGACCGGCCGCCGTCGACCGTGCGGAATCAACTGCGCGACGCCCGCGCAAAGCTGAAGCTGACCTTGGGAGGTGAGGGCGCATGAGCGAAAACGAAGTGAAAAAAGCTTTTAACGCGATCGAGCCGGAGGACGGCGCGCAGGAGCGAATGTACGCGAACATCCTGAAAAAAGCGGCGGCACAGCGCGCGGCTGCTCTGGAGGGGAACGTTGATGCGCCCGCGGCGGAAGGCAATGCGACCTCAAAGACCGTGCCGCTCCCCGCCCGCCGCCCGACGCCGCGGTGGAAACGGTACAGCGCGATGGCTGCATGCCTCGCGCTGGTGACGACCCTTACGATCGGCTTTCTGCATCCGTTTTTTGCCGGAGACAGCGAGAGGGATGAACCGCCGTTCATGGTCGGCTCGCCGTTCGAGGATGTGCAGAGCGCGGCGGACTTAGAAGAAAAGCTCGGCTTCGTGATCGACGCGCCGGAGGGCGCGGAAAATGTCACCTACTGCATTTACGACGGCGAGATCGCCCGGGTGGATTTCACCTTGGACGGCTACGGGTACACCTATGAAGCCGCCATGCTGGACGGCAATTTCTCCCGGGGGGAGGGAGAAGCCGTGGGCAGCACGGCCCTGAACGCGGAGTATGGCGCCACCCTCGACCGCGTATCGCTTGACACCTGGCGGGCGCATTGGAATAGAGATGACGTCAGCTATTACCTGACGAATTTCGACGGCGCGGAGGAATCGGCCATCACCGAGATTGCCGATACGCTGATGAAAAGCAATTGAAGATGAAAAATTTCGGAGCGTGAAAACGCCCCGAAATTTTTTTGTGCGCTTCCCGACATTTTGCTCCGCTCCCTCGTATGGATGGATAGACGGGCAGGGGAGCGGCGTTTCCGGAGACGCTGTTCCGCCACCCATAAAACAAATTCTGAACTTCAAAAGGAGCAAATAGAAATGAAACGCATTTTGACTTTTGTACTGGCGTTGAGCATGGCGCTGTCCCTCGCCGCCTGCGGCGGCAAGGCCGATGACAACAAGAAGAACGACAATAATACAGAAGTGACGATGACCGCGCAGAAGATTATGGACACCCTGAAGGAGAAGCTGGGCGACAGCTTCGACTGCGACGTGACCGAGGACGAAACCCGCATGAGCGGCTACTGGGGTCTGGATATGACGCAGGTAGAAAGCTGGGCATCTATGAGCAATTCCAATTCCGCCATAAATTCCAGCGCCGCCGTCATTGTCAAGGTCAAGGATGGCTACGCCCAGGATGCCGCCGCGCTTTTGCAGACCGGCTATGAGCAGGTGCTCAGCTACTCCCGCATGTACAATATAGACCTGCAGAAGGTTTTGCAGGCTCGTTTGTTCGTGAACGGCAACTATGCGGCGCTGCTGATCCTCGGTGCGCAAGGTGACTGGGAGGCCAGTGATGAGGTGCAGGCTAAATTTGCTGCTGAGGAGGCTGCCAAGGTGGACGAAGTATGGAGAGGTATTTTTGGTTCTGCTGACAACGGTATTACGATCCCGGAGGACGACGGCAGCAGCAACAACGGTGGCTCTTTTGATATGACCGACGATGAAGGTAACAACGATCCGGTGCTTGGCGGCTAACTATGGTTTTCTCCAGCCTGACATTTTTACAATGCTTTCTGCCGCTGTGTCTGCTGGCTTACTTCCTTGTGCCGAAGGCATGGCGCAACGGCGTGCTGCTCCTGTTCAGCCTGCTGTTTTACGCCTGGGGCGAGCCGGTCTATGTGGTGCTGATGCTGTTCTCCACCGCGCTGGACTACACCTGCGGGCAAATGGTAGAGCGGCACCGGGGACAGCGGGGAGCAAATATCGCGCTGCTGGTGTCGGTTTGCGTCAACCTTGGCCTGCTGAGCGTATTCAAATACAGTGACTTCCTTATCGGCACGGTCAATTCCTTGTTCGGCACGGCGCTCCCCCAGCCGAATCTGCCGCTGCCCATCGGCATCAGCTTCTACACCTTTCAGACCATGAGCTATACCATTGATGTCTATCGTGGTGAAGCGAAAACTCAGAAAAATATCATCAATTTTGGCGCTTATGTGACCCTGTTCCCCCAGCTCATCGCAGGTCCCATCGTCCGCTATCAGACGGTAGCGGACGAGTTGGAGCACCGGGAATGCACCGCTGACCTCTTTGCCGAGGGAGTGAAGCGCTTCGCCTGCGGCATCGGGAAAAAGGTGCTACTGGCAAATAACATCGGTCTTTTGTGGGAGGCAGCATCCGCGCAGGCTGCTCCCACGGTACTGACGGCATGGCTGGGTGTCATCGCCTACGGTTTCCAGATCTATTTCGACTTTTCCGGCTATTCCGACATGGCCATCGGCCTTGGACGGATGCTGGGGTTCCGATTTATGGAAAACTTCAACTATCCGTTTCTTGCCGACAGTATTACCGATTTCTGGCGGCGCTGGCATATCTCGATGGGGACATGGTTCCGGGATTATGTCTATATCCCGCTGGGAGGCAACAAGGGCGGCCTTGCAAAGCAGCTCCGCAACATTGCCATCGTCTGGCTGCTGACGGGCTTCTGGCACGGGGCAAGCTGGAACTTTGTCCTATGGGGCTTGTATTTCGGAATACTGCTGGTGCTGGAAAAGCTGTTCCTATTGCGCTGGCTTAAAAAGCTGCCCAACCCGCTTCGGCATATTTACGCGCTGGTGCTCTACGGCGTGCAGAACTTTGTGAAGGATACAAATCTGCGCTTCTGACGGAGACGGCGCGCAGCCTCCGCGGCGCGGGGCAAAAAGCCGACGGTCAAAGGGCCGTGGGCTTTTGCCCATTCTGCCGACTTTGTGCGGGGGAGGCGGGAGACCTTTTGCGCAAAACGGAGAGAAGAAAAAATTTTGCGAAAAGGGGCTTGACAATGGAAGCGCGCATGCTATAATACGCTACAATAAGTTAAAGCAGTAAAAACCAATGACGGAGAGAAGTAGCCGATGCAGGCAAGCCTTCAGAGAGTCCCGGATGGTGTGATCGGGGCGGCGGACGGTCGGTGAATGGACTTCGGAGGGCGGATCAAAAGGCGAAAGCCGAGTAGAGACCGACGGGTATCCCACCCGTTATCCATCGGGGCGCGTATGATGGTGCGCGTAAGCGAGCGGGCGTTTGATAACGTCAATTTGGGTGGTATCGCAGAAGTTCAACGACTTTTGTCCCATGTAGGTGGGATGAAGGTCTTTTTCTTTTTCCCCGCTCTGTTCCGGCAAGACAGAGCTTCATCTGCCGCCCAAAATCAAATATATTGGAGGAAAACCAAAATGAAAAACAACATGATGAAAAAGCTTCTGACCCTCGTTCTTGCCGGCGCGATGACGCTGTCCCTCGCCGCCTGCGGCGCAAAAGACACCCCGTCGGCCGACCAGCCGGACAACAGCACAGAGGAGGCCAAGACCTATAAGGTGGCTGTGATCAAGCAGCTCGACCACGCCTCCCTCGACGAGATCGCGAACGCCGTCACCGCCGAGCTGGATAAGATTGCCGCCGACAACGGCGTGACCATCGAGTATGAGGTCACCTCCGGCCAGGGCGACCAGACCATTCTCAAGCAGCTTGCCGATCAGGCCATCGCCGACGGCGTGAACGCCATCATTCCCATCGCTACCACCGCCGCGCAGATCGCCGCCCTCTCCGCCGAGGAGACCAAGACGCCGGTCGTCTACGCCGCCATCTCCGACCCCGAGACCGCCAAGCTCACCGGCATCGACTACGTCACCGGCACGAGCGACGCGCTCAACACCGAGTTCATCATGGATATGATGTTCGCCCAGAACCCGAACGTCGCCAAGGTCGGCCTGCTCTACTCCCTCAATGAGCCGAACTCCGCCAAGCCCATCGCGGACGCCAAGGCTTACCTTGACGCCAAGGGCATCACCTACATCGAGCAGACCGCCAACACCAACGACGAGGTCGTCGCCGCCGCCTCCGCGCTCATCGCCGCCGGTGTGGATGCCGTGTTCACCCCGACCGACAACGTCATCATGGCAGCGGAAATGGCGATCGCCGAGGACCTTGCCGCCAATGGCATTCCCCACTACACCGGCGCGGACTCCTTCGTCCGCAACGGCGCCTACGCCACCTGCGGCGTGAACTACACCGACCTCGGCGCCAAGACCGCCGACCTCGCCTACAAGGCCATGGCTGAGGGCATGAGCGGCATGGAGGACTACTACCTCATGGACGGCGGCATCATCACCGTCAACACCGATACCGCGGCTATGATCGGCAAGCAGGCCGAGTATTCCTGCTTCGACAGCATGGGCACCGTCGTGGAAGTGACCACCACCAAGGACTGAACCAAAATAACAATGCGGAAGCCCTCCGACGAAGGTCGGAGGGCCGAAGCCTGAAAGGAGAGCGACCCCATGCTCATCATCACGCAGACCGCCCTGGAGCTGGGCTTTTTGTACGCGCCGGTCGCACTGGCGCTGTTTCTGAGCTACCGCATCCTCGACATTGCCGACCTCACGACGGACGGCTGCTTCGTTCTCGGCGCGGCGGTTTCCGTCAGCCTGACGGCGGCGGGACATCCGTTCCTCGCCATCCCCGCGGCGATGCTCGCCGGCGCGTGCGCGGGACTTGTCACCGCCTTTTTGCAGACGAACCTTGGCGTGCCGAGCATCCTCGCGGGTATTGTGACGAATACGGGACTTTACACCGTGAATCTCATGGCGATGGGATGGAAGGCCAACCAGAGCCTGCTCGGCTCGGATACCGTGTTTACCCTTCTGCGCGATGCCGGCATCGGCGGGACATGGTATGAGTTGCTGCTTGCAGTCATCGTTACCGGACTTGCGGCGGTGCTGCTGCGCGCTTTCCTCGGCACGCATCTCGGCCTGTCGCTCCGCGCGACGGGCGATAATCCCGACATGGTGCGCGCGTCGTCGCTGAATCCCGCGTTCACCATCTCCGTCGGCCTCTGCCTTGCCAATGCCATGACCGGCCTTGCCGGCGCGATGGTGGGCCAGTATCAGAAGACCGTGGACATCAACTCCGGTACCGGCATCGTCGTCATCGGCCTTGCCTGCCTCATCATCGGTGAAACGGTGCTCGGCCGCCGCAGCATGACGCGCGGCGTGCTCGCCGCGCTCGTCGGCTCGCTGATCTACCGCTTCATCTACGCGGTCGTGTTCTACACGAAGATCGTGCCGGTGGAGTGCCTGAAGCTGCTCACGGCGATCATCGTGGCGCTGGCCATCGCCGCGCCGAGCATCCAAAGGTGGGCGGCGTTCCAGCGCCGCAAGGCCGCGGCAAAAGGGAAGGGGGGCAACTGACATGCTGGACATTCAACACATCTCCAAGACCTTCAACGTCGGAACGGTGAACGAAAAGCGCGCCGTCACCGACCTGTCGCTCCATTTGGACAAGGGTGATTTCGTCACCGTTATCGGCTCGAACGGCGCGGGAAAATCCACGCTTTTCAACGCCATCGCGGGCAGCTTTTATGTGGACGAGGGCCGCATTCTGCTAAATGGCAAGGATATTACCTTTACACGCGAGCACGACCGCAGCCGTGTCATCGGGCGGCTGTTTCAGGACCCGCTGCGCGGCACCGCGCCGCACATGAGCATTGAGGAAAATCTTGCCCTCGCGTATCTGCGCGCGGCGCACGGCAATCCGTTCAGCCGCATCACGGCGAAGGACCGCGAGCTTTTCCGCGCCCAGCTCGCGCAGCTCGACATGGGGCTGGAGGACCGGCTGGGCCAACCCGTCGGCCTGCTCTCGGGTGGTCAGCGGCAGGCGCTGACGCTTTTGATGGCGACGATGGTGCCGCCGGAGCTGCTGCTGCTCGACGAGCACACGGCGGCGCTCGACCCGGGCACGGCGGAAAAGGTGCTCGCGCTCACGCAGCGCGTGGTGGCGGAGCATCACATCACCTGCCTGATGGTGACGCACAACATGACGCAGGCTCTCGCGCTCGGCAACCGCACGCTGATGATGGCGGACGGCGGCATCGTGCTCGACGTCGCGGGCGCGGAACGCGCCGGCATGACGGTGGAGGACCTCGTTGAGCGCTTCCGCGCGGGCACGGGCAGGACGCTCGACAACGACCGTATGCTCCTTTCCGAATGAAGCCCTGCGGGCCGGCCATCCGGTACGCCGACGGCAGAGCGGATTTTCCCTTTTAAGATGTGACAAAGCGGCAGAGCCTTTTGGCTCTGCCGCTTTTGCTGTATACTGTAAACCATATGCAAAAAACCTTGAAACCATACGGTTTCAAGGTTTTTCGTGGTGGAGATTATTTATGCCCGCAGGGTTTTCGGCTTACCTGCTGCGGCGCAGGACCTCGCACACCAGCTCATAGACGCGCTCGGTGGAGGGCATGCTCAGCCGCTCGCGCACGGAATGAACGTCGTGCAGCTCAGGCCCGAGGGAGATGGCGTCGAGACCGGGAATCTTCTCGATAAAGAGCCCGCACTCCAAGCCGCCGTGCGTCGCATCGATCTTGCCCTCCGTGCCGGTAAGGTCGCGGTAGACGCCAAGCACCAGCTCGCGGAGCTTGGAATCGCGTTCGTACTGCCAGCCGGGATAATTGCCGCGCTCGGAGACCGTGCCGCCCGCAAACTCCACGATGGCGTGGACGCGCTGAGCAAGCATCGCCTTCTGCGAGGCAATGCAGGAGCGGATGGAGTAGGAGAAATGCAGTCCGTCCTCCGCCAAATGCATCACGCCGAGGTTCAGAGAGGTCTGCACCAGACCGGGGAAGTCCGCGCTCATCTCCTCCACGCCCTGCGGCAGCGCAAGGAGCGTGTGGAGCATCACGGAGGTAGTCTCCGCGCTGACGGCGGAAGCCGCCTCGGTCTTGGCACATTCGAGCGTCACGCCCGCGTCGCAGCCGGCGTACTCATTTTTGAGCGTCGCGTCAAAGCCGCGGATGAACTGCTCAAGGTCCGCCTCCTTCCCCGCGGGGACGGCGATGACCGCGTCGCAGCGCGAGCAGATCACGTTGTCGAATTTGCCGCCCTGTATTGCCGCGAGGCGCAGGCCCGAGAGCTGTTCCATCGCGGAATAGAGCACGCGGCCCATCAGCGCGTTCGCGCTGCCGCGGCCCTTGTCAATGTCGCCGCCGGAGTGGCCACCCTGCAAGCCGGAGAGCGTCACAGCGTAGCAGCTCTCGCCGCCGAGCGGCTCGCGCTTGCCGGGAAGTGTGCAATCCGCGCGCATACCGCCTGCGCAGGACACCGTGAAGATGCCCTCCTCCTCGGAGTCGAGATTCAGGAGCTTTCTGCCCTTGAGGTCGGAGCAGTCGAGCGCGAAAGCGCCGTCCATACCGACCTCCTCATCGACGGTGAAAACCGCCTCAAGCGGCGGATGGGGGAGCGTATCGTCGGCGAGGATGGCGAGGATCATCGCCACGGCGATGCCGTTGTCGCCGCCGAGCGAGGTCTGATCCGCCCAGACCCACTCGCCGTCCGTGCGCAGGTCAAGACCCTCTGCCGCCATGTCCTTCGCGCACTCGTCCGTCTTGGCGCAGACCATGTCGATGTGACCTTGTAAAATGATCGGCTCGGACTGCTCATAGCCCGCGGAGCCGTCCTTCCAGATGATAAGGTTGTTGCACGCCTCTTGGCGGTACCTCAGCCCAAGCTCCTTGGCAAAGCCCACGCACAGGTCGCTGATGATCTTCGTGTTGCCGCTGCCGTGCGGCACGGAGCAGAGCTTCTCAAAATATTCAAATACCTTCTCGGGCTTCAGCCCGTTTAATGCAGCCATGCTGCCTTCCTCCTTTTCAGTGTGCACACAGCCCATGCGAAACGCATGGGCTGTGTGGTGATTGTTCGGTTAGCCGACAGGTACCTCGTCCATCGTCATATCGTCCATGCCGAAGTCGTCGCCGGAGGGGGTGTCCTCCTCGACGATCTCCGCGTCGGGCGACGGGATGAACTCCGTCAGATAGGCGTCCTCACCCAGTCCCGCGAGGTAGGCGGGCAGGTTGATGATGATGCCGTCCATATTCTTAGGCAGGGGGATCGTGTAGGTCTGCGTCGTCTCGCTGCCGCCCTTCTTCTCGGTGATCTCGAGCGTCACCGTGAACTTCTGGCCGATGCAGGTCGCGCTGCCGCGCTCACGGTCATAGAGCTTGGCGACCTGCTCGCCGTCCACAAGGACGACGACCTTGTACGGCGTGTCGTAGGTCTTTCCGTTGTACTCTAACTTCTTGTTGTCGAGATACACGGTGTGGCCGCGGCCGACGATCGTCATGGCATAGGCGATGACAATGAGCACGACGACTGCCGCGAGCTGGAAGATCAGTCTGCGATTGGAGGTCTTATTCTTCATTTTGCCTTCGCCTCCTCTTCTGCCAGCTGGTCGGCTGCAAGCTGCAAGCCAGCCGCGCTCTTAGCCTTGCGCTTCTTCGCCTCATACATGACCAACGCGATGGTGATGACCGCGTAGGACACAAACACGCGGAAGTATTCGCCGATCATCGAGTCGCCGGTGATGACCGTGCCGGTGCGCGGCGCCACGATGAACATGGTGTGGAACAGGATAACGCCGAGGAACACGTTCTTGATGCTCGCCTTCTCCACGCTCGCACCACCGACGAGCAGCGCCGCGATGGAGAACATACCGATCTGGGTATGGGCGGTATAGGTGGGGAAGTTGCCGACGTTCTGCAAATAAATGATCATGCCGAAGCCCGCGAACACGGTGGAGATGACCATAGAGATCACGCGGGTACGCTCGACATTGATGCCCGCGTCGCGCGCGACCTCCATATCCTGACCGACCGCGCGCATATCCTGCCCGAGCTTGGTGCGGCGGAACCAGAGGATAAAGAGGCAGGCGGCGGCAATGATAATGAGCGTGAGCACGGGGATCTTCACTCCGCCGACGCTGACCGCCAGAAGGTTATCCAAGCTCTGGCGCATATTCAGCAGGCTCACCGTATTCCGGATGCCGTAGCCGCGCGGGAGCTTGAGCGTATTGTGGATGATGGGAATGACGGGACCCATCATAAAGAGCACAAAGAACTGGTACACACCGTCCATGGCGAAGGCGATCATGTAGCTCGTGATCATCTCGCGACCCTTGGCGCGGTTGAGGAGCTTGCCGATCATGATGCCGAGCAGAACGGAGATGGGAATGGAGATGATCGCCGCGAGGATCAGTCCGGGGATGCCCCAGACCTGCCAGTCGGCGGCAAAGATCAATCCGATCTGGCCTGCCATCGCGCCGAGCGTCATGCCGAAGTTCATACCCATGCCCGCCATAACGGGGATGAGCAGGCTCAGGATGAGGAAAGCGTTGCGGCCCAGACGGGTCATGCCCTCATTGAGCAGATAGTTCCACGAGAGGTCCGCGCGCGGGATGCAGTAGGCGCAGATCAGAACGAACATGATGGGCACGATGTTGTCGCTCAGGAACCTGCGCAACGCGCGGCCCCATTCGGCGCCGCCGCGAGGAAGATTGTTGTTGATCTTTTTCATACTTACTTCTTCCCTCCCATCTTACGGGTCAGCGCGTAGACGATCATGCCGTTGGAGACGATGATACGAATGATCTCACTGATGTCAAGGTGGATCAAGGAGTTGATGACCGTCGGCGTCATGGTGACAAGACCCTGATAGAGGAACGTGCCGATGATGACATTGGCGATGCTCGCCTTGTTGACGCTCGCGCCGCCGATGAGGATGGCGGCGACCGCCGGGAATGCCATCTTGAGCGGGGCGGTGTAGATCTGGATGAAGCCGAACCCCTGCTCATAGACGAGGATGCCGACCGCGCCCAGCCAGGTGGAAAGGACGACGGAAATGAGGCGCATCTTGTCGATGCTGACGCCCGCTGCCTTGGCAAAGGAAGGGTTGGAGCCGACGGCGGTCATCGCGGTGCCGGTCTTGGTGTGCAGGAATGCCCACATTAGGAAAGCAAGGATCGCGAAGAAGATCAGACTGCCGGTCGGAATGACGAGGTTGATGCCGAAGCGGTTGAGGTCGATGGAGAGAATGTCCGCCAGCACGCGGTCATAGAAGCCCTCGAGGGAGATGGTGGTACGAAGGCCGGAGCCGGAGAAGCCCCACACCATCTCGGGCTTCTTGTACGGCAGCAGCAGCCACATCATGCACATGAAGGAGACGGAGGAGAAGCCGACGTAGGTCGCGACCATCATCTCGCCGCCCTTGATCTTGTTGAGCAGCCAGCCGTAGCCGCCGCCGAGCAGCAGCGCGAACGGCGTTGCGATGACGATGGCCATGACGAAGCTCATCGGACCCGTGAAGCCAAGCTCGATGGACAGCGTCGCGCCCAGAAGGCCCGAGATGATACCGAGCGGCAGGCCGAAGTTGAGGCCGCAGCCGGAGTGGACCATCGGGACCATTGCCAGCACCATGATGGCGTTCCAGCTAAAGCGGTTGATAACGTTGCTGATCTGCGTTGCGAAGTCCACGCCCGCGAACGGCACGAGCACGAACATCAGCAGCAGAAAGCCGGTGATGATCATGCGGGGGACGCCGTAGCTGTCGATCATTTGGCGGAGCCTGCTCTTTTCGGCAAGGCTGTTTGTTGTATTATCCATATCTGCCCTCCTTATTTGACCTGACTGACCATCAGCATACCGAACGCCTCGGAGGATTCGGTCGCCGGCAGGATGCCGGCGATCCGGCCGCCGGAGACGATGGCGATGCGGTCGCAGGTCATGCGCAGCTCCTCCAGCTCAGATGAGATCATCACAACGGTGATCCCGCTCTCGCGGTTGAACCTCTTGAGCGCGTCGAGCACGAGAGATTTCGCGCCGACGTCGATGCCGCGGGTCGGCTCGGAGACAAAGAGAAACTTCGGCTCGAGCGCGAATGCCTTGGCAAGGCAAACCTTCTGCTGGTTGCCGCCGGAGAGCTCCTTGGCCTTCTGCTTCGAGCTGGTGCACTTGATCTTCAGCTCGTCGATGTAACGGTCGGTCACGGCGCGGATGGCCTTTTCATCGCGCCATTTCACAAGACCGCCAAACAGGCTCTTGAGAAACTTATTGTGGATCTGCATGGCCGGGAAAGCAATGTTCCACTCCAGCGACTCGTCGAGCAGCAGGCCCACACCGCGGCGGTCCTCCGACACGAAGGCAAGCTGCGCGTCGAGACAGCGGCGGGGCGCGTTGAGCGGAATGGGCTTGCCGTCGAACTCGACGGTGCCGCCCGCCTCATAAAGGCCCATAACGCCGTTCGGAATGCCGAGCTTGCCTTGACCGGCGAGGCCGCCGATGCCGAGGATCTCGCCCTCGCGGATATCGAGGTCGACGTTGCGCACGATCTCACCGGGCATATCGACCCAGAGCTTGCGGATGGACATGATGGTCCTGGCGCCGGAGTGATCGACTACATCCTGTGCAGCGGAAAGCTCCACGCTGCGGCCGACCATCCACCTTGTGATGTCGGAAACGTTCGTTTCCTTCGCCGGAGTATCCTTCACCACATGGCCGTCGCGCATGACGATGACCTTGTCGCAAACATCAAGGATCTCCTGCAAACGGTGCGTGATGAAGATGACCGCGATGCCGCGCGCCGACATGCTGCGGATGGAATCGAGCAGCGCCGCAGCCTCCTTTTCCGTCAGAACGGCGGTCGGCTCGTCGAGAATAAGCAGCTTGAGGTGCTCCTTGCTCAGCTCGCGCGCGATCTCGGTGAACTGCTTATGGCCGACCGGCATATCGCTGATGACCATGTTGGCGTCGATGTGGACGCCCATTTTTTCAATGGCTGCCGCTGCACTGCGGTCCATCTCCTTATAATCGAGCGTGTTCAGACGGCTGCCGAACACCTCGGAGATGACGTTTTTCTTCTGGGGCTCACGGTTGAGCAGAATGTTCTCCGTCGCCGTAAAGCCGGGGATCAGAGAAAACTCCTGATGCACCATGCCGATACCGGCCTCCAGTGCGTCAAAGGGGGTGTTGAAGGTGACCTTTTCACCGTTGATGAGAACATCTCCGCCGTACCCGCCGGTCTCGCGGATGACGTCCATGCCGAAGAGGATCTTCATCAGCGTGCTCTTGCCCGCACCGTTTTCACCGACAAGCCCGAGCACCTCGCCCTCGCGGAGCGTAAAGCTGATGTCCGTGAGGACCTGATTGCCGAAGAAGTCCTTTTTGATGCTGCGCATCTCCAACAGAGGAGCGTTGTTATTTTCCATAAGCTATACCCTACCTAAAAGAAGCAGGGGGGAGGATTCTCCTCCCCCCTGTTTTTTTGATGTTCGTCAGTGAGCCGAAGGCTTACTTAACGGTGAAGTACTTTTCGGGGACCTCGACCTCGGTGGCGTGCATGAACCAGCCCGGATCGCCCATGATGTAGGTATCCTGATAGACAAGGAAGGTGTTGTCGGCCTTGACGCCGGTGGTGGCGTTGGTGTAGTTGGAGCCGTTCCAGGAGGCGTCGGGGGAGAACTGGTGATAGGCCTTGGCGATATCGTCGATGTCGGCAAGCTCGCTCTCGCCCTTGATGACGTTCATGGCGTGCTGGGCAAGGCCGGCGGAGGTGACGTAGCCGTAGGAGTACGCCCAGGTGCCGAAGCGGCCCGCGCCGCCCTTTTCGCAGATGGCGGCCTCGACCTTGGCAAGGATCTTCTGGAAGTCGCCCGCCTCAGCGGTCAGGTCGATGCCCAGAGCGCCGGGATAGCCCATCAGCGGGGAGGGCAGGTCGGCCTCGATGAAGTAGCCGCCGTATTCAAGCAGCTGCTTGAGCAGGGGCTCGGTGTGCGCGTCGTTGGTGCAGAAGTAAGCGGCCTTCTCGCCGTACTTGCTCGCCCACTCGGGAACCTTCTCAAGGATGTAAGCCTGAGCACCGGCAACGCCGACGTCAGAGGTGGGGTCGGGAGCGGTCTCCATCTCGAACTTCATGCCGAACTCCTCGCAGGCCGCCTTCATGACGGCGATACGACGGCTCATGGTCTCGTAAGCGAGGTGGCGCGGGAAGGAGATATGAACGAAGGTGTCGCAGTCAAGCTCATGCGCGGTGCGGATGATGAGGTAGCCGCGGGCAACGAAGTCGTTGTTGCACACGAGGTCGGCAGCAGAGCCGATCTCGGGCAGATCCTCATGCGCCTCACCGGCGATGCAGAGGATGTCGGGGCGGCGCTCCTTGATCTTACGGAAGGCCTCGGTCGTGCCGGGGACGGACTGGTTGACGATGATCGCCTTCATGTCGGGGTCGTCGGACAGGTTGACGATGCACTGGATGGTGGTCTCCAGCTCTTCGGTGAAGTTATCGGGATAGGTCACGAGGGTGACGTTCTCCTCACCGTAGAGCTGCTGGAAAGCCTCGGCGCCACGGCGGTCGTCCTCAGACTGAGAAACGGAACCGGTCACGATACCGATGTGGATGGTCTCCTCCTGCTTGTCGGGAGTGTCGGGAGTGTCGGGGGTGTCGGGTGTGTCGGGGGTAGTCTTGTTGCCGCAGGCCACGAGCGAAAGCACCATGACCAGAGCGAGCAGGATACTCAGGAATCTTTTCATGCGGAACCTCCAATTTCATTTTTACGATGTATTGCCAGGGTGTCCTATTACTATATACAAAAATATTCACCTTGTCAATGACAGAAATTAAACAATATAGCGCAAAGCGGTGCAAAAAGGACTGCGGCACCTGCGGAGACGGGGCCATTCCGCACTCAAATGGAGAACCGAGCTTGAAAAATCCGAATGAGGTACACAGCGTCCACGGTATGAAAGAAAAAATTATCGCATACCCTCTACCAAAATAAAATGGGGAGGATATGCGGATGTTTTTGTATTTTAAGCGGAGAGAGAAGCGCGGGAAGAGGGAGGCGCCGCGGCCGCGATTTCTTGTCCTGCGGCGCAAAACACTGACAGTTGGCGCTGCGCTGCTGGCTGCGGCAGCCAGTTTCGGTGCTGTGAATGCGCCCGCTGCCGTGCGGGCGTCAGTTGCGACGCGCCAGCTGCCCATCTACTGCGTGGAACGCGATCAGAAGGTGTGCAGCATTTCCTTTGATGCCGCATGGGGGGGCGGACAACACGCAGAAGATCCTGGATGTACTCGCAGACTACGGCGTCAAGGCGACCTTTTTCGTGGTCGGCAACTGGGCAGACCAGTATCCGGAGCAGGCCAAGGCCATCGTAGACAGCGGCTGCGAGCTGATGAACCATCCCAACGCACACGACCACTACAATTCTCTGACGGCGGAGTAGAAATGCAGCGAATGTCAAGACGAGGGGCTGTTACGAACAGGGAATTAGGGCTGAGGAATATATGAGGTGTATTATGATATTCTATGGGATAACGGCCCGCCTTTCCTATCAGACAATGCAGATAGGATTTTTTAGGATGGCACCAAGGCGGTCGACATCGGCGGGGCGTGACAAGGCATCTACCACTAATAAAAGAAATTGCAAAGAATTTGTAATTCAACACAAATTCAACACAAAAACAGCTTTGTGCAATTTGCCATAGACATGAAAAAACCTTGAAACCATTGCGGTTTCAAGGTTTTTCGTGGTGGAGATTAGCGGGATCGAACCGCTGACCTCTTGACTGCCAGTCAAGCGCTCTCCCAGCTGAGCTAAACCCCCATCGGTTCAAGGCTTTCGCGCTCGGAACAATGGAGAGTATAACATAGGGGAGGGCGGCTGTCAAGCCTTTTTTCAACTTTTTTACATCGCGGTAAAATGCGGCGGCGGGGAAGGTGAGAGCCGCGGCAATTTTCCGTCAAATCGGGTGCTTGACAAATTACGACGAACGTAGTATAAATAAGAGAACGACTTTTGTAGTAAAATCAGGAGGGCTTTTGCATGGACGGCAGAAAACGTTTGCCGGACGCCGAGCTGAGCGTGATGCAGGCGGTCTGGGCGCACGGCGGGGAGGTCAGCCGCGGCGACATCGAGGGCGCGCTGGCGTCCCACGGCTGGAGCGTCAACACCATCAACACCTATCTCACGCGATTGTGCGACAAGGGCTATCTGAGCGCGCGCCGCGAGGGACGCAGCAACCTCTATACGCCGCTCGTTTCGCAGGAGAAGTACCGCGAGTTCGACAGCCGAAGCGTCCTGCAGCGGCTCTACGGCGGCTCGCTGGGCAGCTTTGTGGCGGCGCTGACGGCGGAAAAGCCGCTCGCGCAGAGCGAGATCGACGAGCTGCGGCGCTATCTGGATGAAATGAGTGGAAAGGCGGGGGAGTGAGATGACACCCTTTTTGCTGACGCTTTGCAAGCATTCGCTGCTCGCGGCTGCCGTTCTCGCATTGGCCGCGATCACAAAGCCGCTTTGGCGGGAACGCTACGGCGCGCGGTCACGCTGCGCGCTGTGGCTGGCGTTGGCGGTCTTTCTGCTGCTGCCAGTGGACTGGTCGGCGCCGAACGCGCCGGTGCGGGTGGAGCCGCCGGCGGAGCGCACACTGCTCCTTTCTGCGCAGCGCGGGCCGAGCGTGGTACGGACCGACGAGCTGCCGCGTCGGCAGGAAACGGTCCTTAGCGGCGCGGAGAATACGAGCCCGCTGCCGGCCGACCCGCCGGTCACATTCGAGGAGGCCTATGGGACCGCGCCGGACAACAGCGCGAAAAACATTCCGCTCACAGGGCTGCTGTTCCTCCTTTGGGCGTCTGGCATGACAGGCTATATAGCTTTACAGATCATAAAATACAGGCGATTCTGCCGCCTCGTGCGCCGCTGGCAGCACAAGACGATGCGGAGCGACTACGCACGGCTGCTCGCGGACGAATGTGCCGCTCTGGGCGTGAAGCAGCCGCGGCTCCTTCTCTGCGAGGCGGTGGGAACGCCGATGATGACCGGACTTTTTCATCCCGTTCTGCTTCTGCCGCACGAGGACTACGAGCCCGCCGCGCTGCGCTTCATCCTGCGCCACGAGCTCTGCCATCTCAAGCGGCACGACCTTGCCTATAAGCTCGTGCTGACGGCGGCGAACGCCGTCCACTGGTTCGACCCGCTCGTCTATTGGATGCTGCGGCAGGCGGACGAGGATGTGGAGCTTGCCTGCGACAGCAGGGCGACCGAGGGCATGACGCACGCGGAAAGAACCACCTACGGCGAAACGCTGCTCGCGGCGGTGCAGGCGAAGATCGCGCCGGTGCCAATGACGACGAGCTTCGGCAGCACGGCGGAGCGGCTCAAGCGCCGGCTTGCGAATGTGCTCGGCGGAAAGAAAAGGCGCGGGCTGTGGCTCACGGCGCTCGCCGTCGCGGTCGTGGCCGCTTCCGCGCTGCTGATCGCATGGCAGAGCGGCACAGATGAGAAAACGAAGGACGCGGACGTCTGGCCCACGATGGAGGACTATGCCCTCGACCGCGCCAACGCGGTCCGCGAGAGCGGCGTTGCCCTGTTCCCGCAGCAGCCCGGCGGCGCGGCTGTCGCCGCGGTGAGCGACGTGCGGGCGACCGAGCTGGAGCGCGCTGCCGTGCTGGACGGCGTTTTCCCAGAGCTGGACGGCAGACCCGAGCTGTGGCGCTACGATTACGCGGTGCGCTTTGCGGACGAGGAGAGCCTTCCGCTGGCAGATCGGGGAGATTGGTACAGCATAGGCGATGGCTGGTACGACAACAGGCAGTACGATGTGCTCGTTGTGCTTGCGAACGCGGACGGCTATCGCATTCTGTACACCGGAACGCGGGGGATGGTAAAGGACTACATAAACGATTCCGGCAGGACGTACTACCGCGAGTTGCTCTACGATTGGTGCGCCGACCACCTTGCGCTTGACGAGACCGACTATCCGCGCTATCTGCACAGGGTCACGCTGACCTATACGGACGGAACCGGCAGCGCGGTCAGGAAGATGGCTGCGTTCCACCGCTACGAGGGCGACGGCTGGTCCGTCTATGTGCCGACCGACTGGATATTCACACCGCAATGGATGCAATGGAAGCCTCTCTCCAGCGTGGACACGGATGGAAGCACATACTTTGAGGTCACAAGAGCGGACGGCAGCATGGAGGACATCAAGGCGTACTACGCCTCCATCGGCGCGTGGCGCTTTGAGACCGACCTGAGCGCGCCGCTGGACTATTACTATAATGTAGGGGGCGGCTATGATGCCGCATACGGCTACGCGCATGAGGAGCTGTACTTTGTCCCGATCGACGGCGATCACTGCTATGTGCTCTCCTGTTACTCGGTGAACGGCGTTACGTCGGCAGAGGACAAGGCGCTGCTGCGCGCCGCGCTCACGAGCTTTACGCCGGACGAGAGCCTTCGCTGGACGACGGAGCAGAGGTTCCAATATGAGATCGACTGTCTGGCGCACGGCACGGGCGTGGAGCTGACCCTGCTCAGCGGAGCAAGAGAGCTGGGGAGCTGTCGAAACGACTTTGCCATCTCAGGTGGGTTCTGCCCGCTGGGCCAATATACCTACACACCGTGGGAGGATGCTGTGTACGCGGGCGGAGACAAGGCGATCCGCCTGACCGTTTCCGACGGCTGCTATCTGGAGGTCTACGAGGACTCCAACCTCATTTCCTACTGCCGGAGCGACGGCTCATTGCTCGGCCGTTATATGGCGAGCGGCGCGGGACTGGGCGACGGCTCTATCGTGCCGGTCGAGGGGACCTCGCTTTACGGCGTGGTGCACGAATGGTACGACGTGCTGGAGCTTGCTGATGTGCGTCGTGCGCCGGTAATCTTCATCGCCGACGAGGGGCAGTCGTGGCAGGAGGCCGCGCAGAGCTGGGCCGACGCCTACTGGAACGCGCTGACGCGCGTGCCGGAGGACAATGTTTACCATTGCGGCTTTGTGAGGGCAAAGGCGTACAGCTTCCTGAGCGATGACGACAACGAGCAGATGCGCCGGCTCGGCAAGCTGAGGGAGGGCGAATACGGCTTTTATATGAACGGGTACTTTGTCCCCACGCACGCGGAGGAGCTGACGGCGCGCTACGACGAACACGATATGCAGCCGGTGGAGGCGGGAGACGGTCTGCCCGCAGGGACCTACACCACGTTCTACCGCTGCAGGCTCATCGCGGCGGACGGCGGCTGGTACGGCGAGATCCTCGGCAACGGCTCGTGGTAAGAAAGAGAGAAGAGAGGTAAGAGCATCATGCACCGAAGACTGTTCTGCGAGCTTTCGCCGCTCGCGTACCGCATCTCGGTCGAAAAAAGCTGTGCACTCCGCACGCTGCGCGACGGATTTCCCGCGGAGCGCTTTCCGAAGCTGCGCCTGGAGGCGCCGCTTCCCGCGCTCGTCTGTCGGCACAATTCGCTCATCCGCCGCACGCTCGGCAGGGTCGATCCGGTTTTGCAGGACAACAAGGCCGTCAACCTCGCGCTGGCCGCGCCGAAGATCAACGGCATTCTCATACGCCCGGGCGAGACGTTTTCGTTCTGGCACCTTGTCGGGCGGCCCAGCGCCGCGAACGGCTACCGCACCGGTATGGTCATTGCCAACGCGCAGACCGGCGAAGCCGTCGGCGGTGGGATGTGCCAGTTCAGCAACCTGATCCATTGGATGGTGCTCCACGCGCCCCTGACCATCACGGAGCAGCACCACCACGACCAGTTTGACCTCTTTCCGGACTTCGGCCGTCAGGTGCCGTTTGGCACGGGCACGTCCATCTTCTATAACTACCTCGACTATCGCTTCCGCAACGACACGGAGCAGACGTACCAGCTTCTCGTCCATACGACGCCCACGCACCTGTGCGGCGAGCTGCGCACGGATGCGCCGCTCGCGGTCAAATACCACATCGCGGCGGAGAACGAGCGCTTCGTGCGCGAGGACGGCGTTGTCTACCGCTGCGGCGAGGTGTATCGGACGATGGTGGATAAGACCACCGGGAATGTGCTCTCGCGCGAGCTGCTGCGGCGAAACCATGCCCGCGTGCTCTACGATACGGCGGGACTGGAGATCATGGACCGGTAAAAAAGAAGGCTTCCCGATCTCGGGGAGCCTTCTTTTTTGAAGATTTCGGAAACTTTTTGCTTTTGTGTTGCACGCGGCGGGACAAGCGTGGTATACTAAGGCGAATTACCACAAATGAGACAATGAGGCGATACGATGCGTATTGATATTTTAGGCGTTGGCTTTGACAATCTCACCATGACCGAGGCGGTCGCGCGCGGCTGCGAGCTGCTTGCGGGTGAGGGCGCGCACTATGTGGTGACGCCGAATCCCGAGATCGTGGAGACCTGCCGCGCGGACGCGGAGGCGATGGCGGCCGTGAACGGCGCGGACCTCGTGCTGCCCGACGGCATCGGCGTCATCTACGGCGCGAAGCTCCTCGGCACGCCACTCAAGTCCCGTGTGCCGGGCATTGAGTTCGGTACGGCGATGCTCGCGCATTGCGCGGAGACCGGGAAAAGGGTCTATCTTTTCGGCGCGAAGCCGGGCGTGGCGGAGCAGGCGGCGAAGAACCTTTGCGAGAAGCTGCCCGGGCTGCAGATCGCCGGTACGCACGACGGCTATTTTACCGACGCGGAATCCGACGGCATCGCCGCGGAGATCCGCACGAGCGGCGCGGACATGGCGCTCGTCTGCCTCGGCGCGCCGAAGCAGGAGAAGTGGATGGCGCAGTACGGCGCGGCCACGGGCGCAAAGCTGCTGCTGGGTCTCGGCGGCTCGCTGGATGTGTTCGCGGGCGTGGCGCAGCGCGCGCCGGAATTCTACTGCAAGCACAATCTGGAGTGGTTCTACCGGCTCATCAAAAACCCGTCCCGCGCGGGACGCATGATGAAGCTGCCGCTCTTTCTGGTCCATGTGGCGGGGGAGAAGCGGAAATGAACAAGGGAAGGCTCATTGTCTTTGAGGGGACGGACGGCTCCGGCAAGGCCACGCAGTCCCGGCTCCTCTTTGAGCGGCTGGAGCGCGAGGGCGTGGACTGCCGCAAGCTCAACTTCCCGCGCTACGGCGAAAAGTCCGCCGCGCTCGTCGAGCTGTACCTCGGCGGCGCGTTCGGCTCGCATCCCGACGATGTGAACGCCTACGCGGCTTCCACCTTCTACGCTGTGGACCGCTACGCCTCCTACAAGCAGGACTGGGGCGGCTATTACGAGGCGGGCGGGCTGCTCATTGCCGACCGCTACACGACCTCCAACGCCGTGCATCAGGCGTCCAAGCTGCCGGACGGCGAGCGGGAGAAATTTCTTGACTGGCTTTTCGGCTTTGAGTACGGGCTGCTCGGGCTTCCCGAGCCGTCGCTGGTCTTTTATCTCGACGTTCCGACCGAGGTGACCGAGCGGCTCATGCGCGAGCGCGAAAGGGCGACGCACACCGCCGCCGATATCCACGAGGCGGACGACGCCTATCTGCGCGAGTGCCGCGAGAACGCGCGCGGGGTCGCCGCGCGCTGCGGCTGGCAGCGCGTTGACTGCACGCGGGATGGTCAGATGCGCGGCATCGAGGACATCCATGAGGAGGTCTATGCGCGCGTCAAAGCCCTGCTGGGCTGAGGCCTGTCCCGCGCGGCGGCGTGTGAAAAGGGACGCGGTGCGTCCCATCTTCACAGGAGGATCGAGCGCGCTTAACAGCAGCAGCCGCTGTTGCTGTTGTTCCCGCAGCCGCAGCTGTTTCCACAGCCGCCGCAGCCGAAGAGGATCAGAATGATGATCAGGATCAGCCACACGCAGGAGCAGTCATTGTTGGTGCACATTTACATTTCACCTCACTTGTCATGCTCTGCCTTATCCTATGCGGGAAAATGCAAATGGGGGCCTGACCGCCGAAAAAACTTTTAGGATTCTTGAAAAGGAGTGCTGTTCTCTTATGGATCACGAGGAAAAATACAACACCGCGCGATGGGACGCCGGGCAGGTCCGCCGCGAGGGCGGCGAGCGTCCGCCCCATTCCGCGCAGAGCGCCGCGAGCGAGGAGCGCCGCCGGCGGAACCGCCGCAAGGGCCGCGAGCGCCGCTTTCTGCTTTGGCTGATCTTTGTGGTCGCCGTATCGGCGATCCTGGCGGGCGTCGGCTGGCTGCTGGCGAACGATATGTGCGCGTTCAATAAGGAGCCGCTCACCGCGACCATCGAGGTCACGAAGGACGACGACGTCAACTCCATTGCGACAAAGCTCAAAAACGAGGGGCTGATCGAATACAAGTGGTTCTTCAAGCTCTTCGGCGCGGTGCGCCACGCGGGAGACAAGATCGGCATCGGCACCTATGAGCTCAACACAGACATGGACTACAACGCGCTCATTCAGGGCATGAGCAACCGCAACGCGACCATCAACGCCGATACCGTCACCGTCACGATCCCGGAGGGCTACAGCGTGCGGCAGATCGTTTCGCTGCTGGCCAAGTACGGCGTCAACAGTGAGGAGGCGCTGCTCAGCGCGGCGGAGCGCGGGAGCTTCGACTACAGCTTCCTCGACTCCGGCAAGTCCGGCATCGCCAAGCTCGAGGGCTATCTTTTCCCGGACACCTACGAGTTCTTCGTCAACGAGGACCCGTCTCACGCCATCTGCCGCCTGCTCGACAACTTCTCGCAGCGCATGGACGATGAGCTGATGACGCAGGTGGAGGAGTCCGGCTATTCGCTCGAGGAGATCCTCATTATTGCCTCGCTCATTGAAAAGGAGACGGATGGCAAGGACCGCACGAACATCGCCTCCGTGATTTACAACCGCCTCAACAACGTCGGCGAGACCTACCATAAGCTCGAGATCGACGCAGCGGTCATCTATGGTCTCGGCTACGCGAACGGCGAGAACTATGCCGGCCCGCTCACGCAGGCGGACCTCGATAAGGATACGCCCTACAACCTGCGTATGCACGAGGGCCTGCCGCCCACGCCCATCTGCAATCCGGGCCTTGCGTCCATCCGCGCGGCGCTGGAGCCGGCGGACACGAACTACTATTTCTACGCGCTCGGCAAGGAGGGCGTGCATCACTTCTTCAAGACCTACCGCGAGCACGTCAACTTTGTCAACTCCAGCCAGTACGGCGGCTGAGGACCGAAAAAAGCAGCATGGCCTGTGGCCATGCTGCTTTTGAGAGAGGAGCTACTATGCGAAAGAAACCGGAGCTGCTCGCCCCCGCGGGCGATATGGAAAAGCTGAGAATGGCGGTGCTCTACGGCGCGGACGCGGTGTATCTCGCGGGCACGAGCTTCGGGATGCGTTCGTTCGCGGGCAACTTCACCGCCGACGAGCTGCCGGAGGCCGTGCGCTTCGCGCATGACCACGGCGTGCGCGTCCACGTCACGGTGAACACCATGCCGCGCAACGACGAGGTCGCGCGGCTGCCCGAGCATCTGGAGCGGCTGAACGATCTGGGCGTCGACGCGCTGATTTTAGCCGACCTCGGCGCGTTCACGCTGGCAGGGAGGTACGCGCCGAGGTGCGAGCGCCACATCTCCACGCAGCAGAGCATCGCCAACTATGAGTGCGCAAGGGCGTGGTACGATTTGGGCGCGAAGCGCGTGGTGCTGGCAAGGGAAGTATCTTTACAGGAAATACGCGAAATGCGGGAGAAGCTCCCGCCCGAACTGGAGCTGGAGACCTTCTGCCACGGCGCGATGTGCGTGAGCTATTCGGGCCGCTGCCTGCTCTCAAACTACATGACGGGGCGCGACAGCAACCGCGGCGCCTGCGCCCAGCCCTGCCGCTATCAGTACGCCCTGATGGAGGAGAAACGGCCGGGCGAATACTTCCCCGTCTTTGAGGACGAGAAGGGAACGTACATCATGAACTCCCGCGATATGTGCATGATCGGTCATCTGGACGACATCATGGACGCGGGCATCGACTGCATCAAGATTGAGGGCCGCGCGAAGAGCGAATACTACGCCGCCATCGTCACGGGGGCCTACCGCCATGTGCTCGACGAGGTCGCGGCGGGGGAGACGCCCGACCCGGTCTGGCTCGACGAGGTCGAGCACGTCAGTCACCGCCATTATTCGACCGGCTTTTATTACGGTCAGCCGGGGCAGTATTACGACAATTCCCGCTACATCCGCGACTGGCAGGTCGTGGCGGTGGTCGAGAGCTGCGACGCGAACGGCATGGCGACGCTCAGCCTGCGCAACAAGTTCTGCGCGGGCGACACGGTGGAGGTCGTGGGGCCGGACTGCAAGCCGTTCTCCATGGTCGTTCCCGAGATGCGCGACGCCGAGGGATTCACGCTGCTCGAGCCGAGAAATCCCCGCATGATATTCACCATGCAGCTGCCGCGCAGCGTGCCGGCGATGAGTTTTGTGCGCCACGCGGTCGACCTGAGCGCAAGGGATTGAAATCATAACCACCAGTAAACTGGTGGTTTGGTCTGCCCCTAAAAGGGGCTATTACGACCGTAGCCCCTGAAAGGGGCGTTGAAGGTTTGACACCGCAT
>QWCH01001658.1_pt1 | contig 49373 bp, 39 predicted proteins | sample 1972671 | NCBI WGS metagenome assembly QWCH01 (sample SAMN09866713, study PRJNA288562) | Human gut metagenome isolate term3_stool, whole genome shotgun sequencing... | isolation source: gut | host: Homo sapiens | place: USA: California
AGAGTCTGGAAAGTTTTTGCTAACTTTGCACCAGATTCTTTCATTGATGTACGGATTGCATCCTTGAGGATCTCCTCATATTGGCTAAGTGGTTCTGAAAATGTCATACTTTTTAAGTCTGGAATAAACTATAAGGGCACTGAAAACCAGACACTTAGCCAATTTTATTTAGTTATATTTTATTAATCAACTCGCTCATTTTCAAACAATTATGTGATTATTAACAGAGTATTGCGGTATGCTAAAATCAGAAAAACAAACTTTATTGTATGTTATTCAAACAAAAAGTGTTACCTTTGTACAAGATAATGAAAGCTAAGCACTTAAACACGACAATAACACCCCATCGTTCGCTTATTTCATTCGGCATAAACGGTGTGTGTAAGGTGATTCGAAGAAAAACGTTTCTCTTCGAACTTTTTGACGTATATTATCTGGCATTCCCAAATAATTGGCTAACACACAGGCTAACCACCAGTCAACTCTCTTATTTAGATACACGCATACGCACAAGGCGCGGGTATGGAAACATAGGCAGGAAAGGAATTTCACGGAATTTCCTCTCCTGCTTTCTTCGTATCCGCCCGCCAAACGGACAAAGCTCGCATAAGCAAGCGTCAGCAATAGATATTTCTCAAATATAATTATCATTTAAAGAACGAGCAAAATGAAAAAGAAAAAGTACATTACACCCAATGTTGAAATCGTTCGCACGGAAATGCAACAGAGCTTGCTCACCGAAAGCAAAATAAACAGTTCGATGGGCAGCGATGAAAGCGACTGGGAGACTGTAGACGACAACAACACATCAGGTTCAGGAGGAAACTAGACTAGGTCGAGCAGAGCCTTCTACAACGAATGAAAACCCGAGTGGTAGGCGGAAGCAGCTTACAGGAAAGCGACTACGAAACAAAAGTATCAAACGACAAAAATGATTAAGAAAGACAGTATGAAAGCAATCAAAGCAATGAGACAGGCAGCGGTGACCGTAACGGCCGCCGTGGCGCTTGCACTGACCGGGTGTACCGGACAGGAAGACTTCATCGACGGTGGCGATACACCAGCAAAGGGCGTAACGCTCACCATGACCGCCTCGACCGACGTGGCGAACCCCAACGGCACGCGCGCCAACCTCACCGAGGGCGACAGCGAGAACCCGTGGCTATGGGAAAAAGACGACAACCTACTTGTGGTGGACGCTAACGGCAAAGCCCTCGGTACCATCACGCTCAAGGAAGGCATAGGCAATGAGAAGGGCGTGTTCGAAGGCACCGTAAACGGGTTGACAGCCGGACAAAAGGTTCGCATATTCTACCTCGGCCCCAACACGAATACAGACCGCATCGTGGACGGCAAGATCATGTTCGACTTCTCTAAGCCCGACGGCAAGCGCGAATCACTGAAAAGCCTCTGCGCCCTTAACGCAGAAGGAACGGTGAAGATGGACGGCAACAAGGCGGGCATACTGGGCGACGTGACACTCAAGAACGCCTTCGCCGCAGCCCACTTCAGCGTCAAGGGCAACGCCGACCCGCGCCTGGGCGACACATACAAAGACCTCGTGGTACACGGCGACGTACCCCTGCAGGCCACCGTCGACGCGGCAAGCGGAGACATTGCGAGCACCGTCATGGCGGGAAAGGAGAGCGACGTGCGTATGGGGCTTGTGTTCACGACGGCGGCGAGCCCTGATGCGCCCTATGACATCTACCTCCCTCTGGTACCCAACAAGGAAGCGACCGACAAAACCACGCTCTCCTTCGACATCTACACCGACAAGCAAACCTCCAACGAAATCGTCTCCTTCGGAGCCGAACCGGTGAACGTAGGCACACGCGCCGACGCCTTCGTGCGCACCGCCGCTGGCACCCCATCCGAGTTCACCGTGAGCGATAAAGGCAAGAAGGTAAACTTCACCGACGGCAACCTGCAGTACATGATGCCCAAGCAGGTATATTCACTCACCGTGCGCAAGCACATCGCTCCCAACACCCTCTACCGCAAGGGCAAGGACAAACCACTAGCGCTGGAAGCCAAGTACTACGTGCTGAAGGGATACTACCGACTCGCCCCCGAGCAGTGGATCATGGTGCCCCCCACCAACACAACGACCGAAAACGGCTACTTCGGCGAGTACACCTGTGTGAAGGACGTCGACGGCGGATGGAACGTGAGCTGCACCGACAACCCCGTGTTCGACATGTTCTTCTTCGGAAAACCAAAGTACCCCACCCTCATCGACACGAACAAGGGCAAATACTTCCTGCCCACAAAAAATACAGAGTACCAGGGCACGGACCAAGACTGGACCAACTACGCGAAGCTGGCCGACAGCTCCGACCCATTAGTAACCCTCAGCAACAGCGAGTGGCAGTACTTGTTCGACACTCGCAAATTTCCTGACGACGCCAGCACGTCTGCCTTCGCCCTCGCGTTCCTCGACCTCAACGGCAACGGTACCGTGGAGAGAAATGTGGACCAGGCTGGAATCGTGATATTCCCCGATGGAATGAACAAGTCGACTGCAATGTCGCTCTTCACCGCACCGAATGGCTCTACTTTCGGCAAGCGTCCCCTCGACACCAACCTGCCGAGCGGCAATAAGGGCAAGATCCTCAAGATGGAAGCCGTCACCGAGAAGGGCTGCCTCTTCTTGCCCTTTGCCGGATGGAACACAGGCTTTAACAAAGGCAAATGCAAGATAGCTCAGATAGGCCGCCACTTCAACTACTGGACCTCCACGTCCGACGGTAAGGCGATAGCGGAGAACGTGTCAATGATCCACTACAACATTACGATCGGCGCGACGTTCGGCTCGAAAGGCGAACTCGGCGGCAACTCCGTGCGCTTGGTGCGCGTCGTAAAATAACACCAACCCCCAGGGGAACAACACTTCCGCGAGAAAAGAAGTTCTGAACCCCGAGGGGGGGGACATCGCCGGCACCGCTCAATAGGTGTACCAGCTGTTCAGAAAGTACGGCGACCTTACCGACCCGCACGCCGAGGAGCTGGCGAGGCTCAAGACATTGATTGCCGAGTACGAGCAGAGCTCGCACTTCACCGTTGGGGCGGTCAAATTCACCGTACTGGCGGCAGGCACAGACACGGAGCGGATAGCGTAAGCGGCGACTACATAGACATCGGAATTTGGCGAGGGCTCGCAAGCCCTCGCCATTTTTTCGCTCACGGCACGAAAAACCAGGCAAAGCTCCACCTTTCTTCGTTTGACGAGTCCACGCAGGACTTTGCCTTTGTAATTCCGACAACGGGTGTACGGTAGTGATTATATGTCCTTAAAGGAAATATTAATGCGGAAATGATTAACTTTGCTGTTGCAAAATTTTAGAATACATCATGAAGAAAGCAACTTGGCGAAAACATCATAAATGGTTGGGATTGGTATTGGGATTTTTCCTTATTATGTTCTGCATTTCTGGCGTAATGCTCAATCATCCTTCTCTTATCACACAATATAGCATCAGTCGCGCTTATCTCCCAAAGGACAATGAATATAAGAAATGGGATAAGGGATTGTTGCGCGGTACGCTGAAATGGAACAACCATGTTATAGTTTATGGCTATAATGGATTGTGGCTCACTGATAGCTTGGGACAACATTTCTCCGACTTCAATCATGGATTACCCACTGATGCCGACGCTAGAAATATCCGTGGGATAGCAGAAACGCCTTCGCATCAGCTATTCATGGCGAGCCAATATGAGCTTTATACCTTAACAAGTCATCATACTTGGAAGAAAATACCGCTTTCAAACGGTGAAGAAGAACGCCTGAGCGATATTACGACAAAGGGCGATAGCCTTATCGTAACAAGCAGATCCTATATTTACTTATTGGTAAAACCTTATCAAACTTACCAGAAGATAACGCTTGAAAAGCCCACCAACTACGATGGAAAGGTATCGTTATTCAGCACCATATGGCAGTTGCATAGCGGTGCGCTGTTTGGTTTTGTGGGCAAACTGATAGCCGATGGCATTGGTATTGCACTCTTCTTTTTGACTATTTCAGGTTTTGTCTTTTGGCTTATACTCAAACGCAAGCGACAAGGTAGCAGCAAATTGGCTAGTCGCTGGTTACGCTGGCATAACTATATCGGACGAATATCTATTGCTTTAACCCTCTTTTTATGCTTTACGGGATGGCTACTTCGCCCTCCTGCCCTCATCGCTATCGCCTCTGCTAGAGTACCTGCCGTCCCCTTCTCTACAATGGATACTGACAATTCTTGGAACGATGGCTTAAGAGCCTTGCGTTATGATCGTGTGAAAAAAGGTTGGCTCCTCTATACTTCTGAGGGATTTTATGCGATAAAAGACCTTATGGCTGCGCCTACCCCCGTGCTACATCACCCCCCTGTTAGCGTTATGGGGGTGAATGTGATGCAACAAACAGTCCATGGGGTTTGGCTTATAGGCTCATTTAGTGGTATGTATGAGTGGGATCGCCAACATGGTACACTTATCGATCACTTCACTCATCAAGCAGCACAACCTACTAAAGGAATACCTTTTGGGACACATGCAGTGGCGGGTTATAGCCATGATTTTACATGTGGAGAAGTGATTGCCGACTATAAAACAGGGTGCGATAATCTCCCACAACCCCACTGGATGGCAACGCTCCCCATGTCTTTACGCAATGTTTGCATAGAAATTCACACAGGACGCATTTATACTTTCCTTGGAATGGGCACTATCGTCTATATTTTTATCATAGGTTTAGGTATTGCATGGTGCTTATGGAGTGGTTGGAAAATATCTAAAAGCGGCAATCGTCGTAGCGTTAAGAGGACTTGATAAGAGCTTCGTCCATAACGAGAACATATAGGAATGGGAAAAATCTCAACTCTCAACTCTCAACCCTCAACTCTCTTGGTGCTCCTTTCTTAATAGGTCGTTAACCGTCTTAACAGGATTAAAAGTAACGGCAGGAACTTCCACAAAAACAGTGTTCCAATTGCTCATAGCTCCATTCCAAAGACCGGGCAATTCGAGCGCTTTAAGTTCACGTCCATTCTTCGACTTAGCACTAATAAACCCTGTTGTTTCGTCTACATATTGGCGAAGATCAAAGCGATTACCATGAAAATCCTTCAAACCACACACTAGATCGACTGGGTTAAAATGGGTTCCATTTTTAAACAAAGCCATATCTGCAGCGTTATTCTTATCAATCTGTGAACTTTCCAATATTTGCAAGCTAATACCACCATCGGCAGCAATAGTAACAAATGGTCCACCACCTGGTTCACCACTATTGCGCACCATACCACAAACACGCATAGGGCGGTTTAATTTTTCTTGAAGATAGGCTGCTAAAGCCTCATCGGTAAAGCTAGCTGCTTCTGCCTTTTTACAATAAAGATCACGCTCTAAAAAGTTCAACATTTCTTTTAAATCTTCCGAAGAATAGCATTTTGTCTCTAATAAGCGAAGATAGTCGAATGCCTTTGTTTGCAATTTTACCAACAACCCAGCAATGATCTTCTTCCAAAGAATGGTGGTCGATTTCAACGCATCTGGCGATACGTTGTCGATGGTCTTAATAAACAAAACATCGGCGTCTATCTCGTTTACATTTTCTATCAAAGCACCATGCCCTCCGGGGCGGAATAATAGCGACCCATCATCATTGCGGAAAGGCGTGTTATCGGCATTTACAGCCACTGTATCGGTGCTTGCCTTCTGCTCCGAGAAGCTTATTTCATATTTTTGTCCATAGCGATTTTCAAACAAAGCCACCTTATCTGCCACCTTGTGTTTAAATAAATCTAAATGTTCATGCGAGACCGTAAAATGGAGTTTAGCCTTTCCCTTTGCCGAAGCATAAAGTGCGCCTTCCACCAAGTGTTCCTCCATAGGTGTGCGTGTACCTTCAGCATAACGATGGAAAAGCAACAATCCTTTAGGCAATTGCCCATAATTCATACCTTGTGGCAAGAGCAAATTTCTTATAACAGCCTTGTAATGCCCTTGCTTTAAAAGCGCATCTATTCCCAAAGCATCGTTACGCTTGCATGTTTCATTCAATTCGTCATAAAATGCAAAGCTACGAATACTTTCAAAGAAACGCTGTTCAAACGCAGTTGTAGGCTCCTCATAACTAGCTTCTAAGAAAGCAAACAAATCTTTAAACATTCTGCTTGCTGCACCCGAAGCAGGCACAAACTTCACTACACTATGCCCCTGATCAAGATATTTTTGCCACAGCGTGGTAAGCGGCTCTTGCTCATCACCCTCCACAACGGTAATACCATGACCAATGGTTGCAGCATCCTCTAATCGGATATAGGGGAAACCTTGTTTGAAACAATTCAGTTGCTTTTCTAATGTACTTTCATTAATTCCTTTCTCGTCTAAGAGCTTTTTGTCTTCTAGTGTCAACATGCACGAAATATTTTGGTTTTTATCTGATAGCAAATATACTCACTTTATATTAGATAAAGGCATTATTTAAAGACAAAAAGACTTTCCTATATGGTTTTTCTTAACTTTAAGGCGAAAGGGAAAGGAAAAAGAAATATTCTTACAAGAAACATCGCTTAGTATTCTGAAAAATACTTGCTTAACTATCTGTTTTTCAACATCTTGAAAAAGGTGATGTTTTACATAGCAAAAGGTAACCTTTTATGCCGTAAAACATCACCTTTTCATTGAAAAAAGATCATGTTTTGCAATGTAATAGCTTATGTCTTACTTTTTATTCTTGAATATAATTTACACTTTTGTACATCATATCCCCCCACTTCATACTACTTCAAAGCTATTTTTTAACAAACATATACGAATGGGTTGAAACAGAAGCCTATTATATATCGTCCTATAATAAGGCTATGAGATATAAAAAAAACTCCCGCAACCAACAAAGGGCTGCGGGAGCAAAAACTTATTTCTTATGAAAAATTTTAGTAAGCAAATAAAGGATAAGCCTTCATTGTTTCATTAACCTTTTCACGAACTTCTGCGATAACCTTCTCATCGTCTGGAGCAGAAAGCACCTTGTCGATAAGTTCAGCAACAAGAACCATCAAATCTTCCTTAGCACCACGAGTAGTGATAGCAGCAGTACCTAGGCGGATACCTGATGTTTGGAAAGCAGAACGTGTATCGAATGGTACCATATTCTTATTAACAGTGATGTCGGCTGCAACGAGCGCATTTTCAGCTACCTTACCCGTAAGTTCTGGGAACTTAGTACGAAGGTCTAGCAACATTGAGTGGTTGTCCGTACCACCAGAAACGATACCGTAACCACGCTTAACCAACTCCTCTGCCAAAACAGCAGCATTCTTCTTTACCTGTGTAGCATATTCTTTCCAACTTGGCTCAAGAATTTCGCCAAAAGCAACAGCCTTAGCAGCAATAACATGCTCTAATGGACCACCTTGGTTGCCAGGGAATACAGAAGAGTCTAACAGTTGAGACATCTTCTTAACCACGCCCTTAGGAGTAGTATAGCCCCATGGGTTATCGAAGTCTTTGCCCATCATGATCACACCACCACGAGGGCCACGAAGTGTCTTATGAGTAGTTGTAGTAACGATGTGAGCATGCTTAACAGGATTTTCTAGCAAACCAGCTGCTATCAAACCAGCAGGGTGAGCCATATCTACCATAAAGATAGCACCAATTTCATCGGCTACCTTGCGGATACGAGCATAATCCCACTCACGGCTATAGGCAGAAGCACCAGCAATGATTAGCTTTGGCTTATGTTCACGAGCAAGCTGCTCTAAGTTGTCATAGTCAACACGACCAGTTTCTTTGTTTAATTGATAACCTATTGGACGATAAAGAATACCAGAATTGTTTACAGGGCTACCATGAGAAAGATGACCACCATGGTTCAAGTCAAGACCCATAAAACAATCGCCGGGTTTCAAAATAGCTTGAAGCACAGCTTGATTAGCTTGAGCACCAGAGTGTGGCTGAACGTTAGCCCAGCATGCACCGAATACCTTCTTAACACGCTCAATACAGAGAGTTTCTACCTCGTCAACAACCTGACAACCACCATAATAGCGCTTACCAGGATAGCCTTCAGCATACTTATTGGTAAGGTATGAACCCATAGCTGCCATAACCTCGTCGCTGACAAAGTTTTCAGATGCGATTAGCTCAATGCCTTTTAACTGGCGTTGATGTTCTTTTTCGATTAAATCGAAAACAGTATTATCTTTTCTCATAAGTTATAAAAAATGTTTAGATAAAGCCACCATTTGTAAGGTTACCATAGAATGGCTTCATAAGTTATAGATCTGCTGCAAATATACAAAAACTACTTTAAGTAACCACAATTCTTTTCAAATAAAAAAGTACCTTTTAATAGTTTTTTATACAAATAGGTCTTACCTTTGCGGTAGATAAAAAGATTGACGCGAATGAATAATATTCTCAATATAGCCATTATTGGTGGTGGAGCTGCGGGCTTCTTTGCAGCCATCACAGCAAAGAAAACTTACCCAAAAGCTAACATAACCATTTTTGAAAGAGGCAACAAAGTGCTGGCAAAGGTCGAAGTAACAGGAGGTGGGCGCTGCAACCTTACCAACACATTTGCTAATATCACCGATCTGAAACAGGCGTATCCACGTGGTAGCAAACTGATGAAGCGTCTTTTCAAATCGTTTGACAACGAGGCATGTATGCAATGGTTTCGTTCTCATGGGGTTCCACTCATTATTCAGGAAGACCAATGTGTGTTTCCCAAGGCACAAGACTCCCATGCTGTAATAAATGCACTTACAAAGGAGGCAAAACGACTCGGAATAAACATCATTGTGTGTAAACAACTCATCGCACTAGAACAACCTATGGAGGGTTATTTCCGCCTTACCTTTAAAGATGGCACCGACCGACTCTTTCATAGGGTGGCTATAACCACTGGTGGAGCACCCTTGCAGAAACAACTGGCATACCTTCAAACATTAAATCACAAGGTAGAAGCACCCGTACCTTCGCTCTTCACCTTTAACATAGATGATAAAAAAATACTGAAACTCATGGGAACGGTAATAGATCCTGTAGTAGCCACCATGCTAGGAACAAAACTACGTACAGTAGGACCGCTACTTATAACGCACTGGGGTATGAGCGGTCCTGCCATATTGAAGCTATCTTCCCACGCTGCTCGCATACTAGGAGAAAACGATTATAAGGGACAAGTTGCTATTAACTGGGTGGGCGAACGAACACGAACAGAAGTAGAAACAGCCATCAATAGAATAATAAGCGAGAATCCTAAAAAGCAGCTAGGCAATGTCCGACCTTTTAATCTCACTACTAAGCTTTGGCTCTACCTTATAGATAAGGTGGAACTTGAAGAAACAAAGCCATGGGGAGAGCTTGGGAAAAAGGGCTTCAACCGTATGGTAGAAGTACTTGTAAATGATGTTTACGGCATTTCGGGTAAAGGATCATACAAGGAAGAATTTGTTACTTGTGGTGGTATCAGCTTAAAGTCTATTAACCAAAACACACTTGAAAGCAAAACCTGTTCAGGACTTTTCTTTGCTGGCGAGATTCTCGATGTAGATGGCATCACAGGCGGTTTCAATTTGCAAGCCGCATGGACAATGGGCTATACCGTAGGATTATGGATAGGTAAGACAAAGGAAGAATAGCTAGAGACAAATTATTCTAACAAAGGATAGAATTATAAGGAAATAGTATCTCATAGTATGGCTTAAATTCTAGTTTTTTCTTACCTTTGTTGTAACAATTAAAGTTTTCCATAAACACAGAATGAGTATTTTAAAAGAATTAAAACGTAGCGATCATCCACGTGTGTTGGGTGCTATTGACATCTTCAAATATATTGGTCCGGGATTACTCGTAACAGTAGGATTTATCGACCCTGGCAATTGGGCTAGCAATTTTGCTGCTGGTTCCGACTTTGGATATAGCTTGCTTTGGGTAGTAACGCTATCTACCATTATGCTTATCATTTTACAACACAACGTTGCCCACTTAGGTATCGTTACAGGTTTATGTTTGAGCGAAGCTGCTGTGAAATATTCACCGAAATGGCTAGGACGTCCTATCATCGTGAGTGGCTTTCTTGCAAGTATATCTACCTCTTTAGCGGAGATCCTTGGTGGAGCTATTGCTTTACAAATGCTTTTTGGCATTAGCATCCCAAATGGAGCATTATTGACCACAGCAGCCGTACTTATTATGCTTTTTACCAATAGTTATAAACGTATGGAAAAAGCTATTATAGGCTTTGTATCAATGATAGGTTTAGCCTTCTTATACGAATTGATCTTAGTGGATATTCCTTGGGAAACAGCCCTTAAAGGAGCTTTTATCCCTTCTGTACCACAAGGCTCTTTAATGATAGTTATGAGCGTACTGGGTGCTGTCGTGATGCCTCACAACTTGTTCCTTCATTCGGAGATTGTGCAAAGTCGTGAAATTTATTTAAAAGGAGAAGAACGTATAAAGAAAATGCTAAAATATGAATTCGTTGATACGCTATTTTCGATGATCATTGGTTGGGCTATTAACTCAGCTATGATCCTCCTAGCTGCTAGCACTTTCTTTGCACATGGTGAGCATGTAAGCGAATTAGCACAAGCACAAGCAATGCTTACCCCACTTCTTGGCAACAATGCTGCCAACATTTTCGCTATAGCCTTGCTCTTAGCTGGAATATCTAGTACTATAACAAGTGGTATGGCAGCAGGTAGTATCTTCGCAGGACTATTCAACGAGGCATATAATGTAAAAGACGCACACTCTATCATTGGAATTGTGCTTTCTTTAGGTATAGCCCTCTTAGTAATATTCTTTCTTGGCGACCCCTTTAAGGGACTGATAGTATCACAAATGGTACTATCTATTCAACTCCCGTTTACCGTATTCTTGCAAGTAAGCCTTACCTCATCAAAACGAGTTATGGGAAGATATGTCAATCGAAAAAGTACCACTATCCTACTATATTTCTTAGCTGCACTTGTGTCTGGGCTAAACATTTGGTTACTGATAGAGTTGATTAAATAAAAAAAATATTGTAAGTTTGCATTATAATCAACAACTAGAACAATGATAAAACTATTTACTATTCTCGTGCTTGGACTATTCCTACAGACCAACACATTTGCTGCTAAGGTGCAGAGACCTAAACTTGTAATAGGATTAGTAGTCGATCAAATGAGGTGGGATTACCTCTACTACTATTACAACGATTATAGCTCCAACGGATTAAGACGATTACTAGACGGAGGTTATAGCTTTGCCAACACACAAATAAGCTATGCTCCTGCAGTTACAGCAGTAGGACATGCCTCAATATTTACAGGAGCTGTTCCTGCCATTCACGGCATTGCAGGCAACGACTTTTGGCAAAACGATCAAGCGGTATATTGTTGTGAAGATGATAATGTGCAAGGAGTAGGTAGCGATGAAAAAGGAGCTAAGATGAGTCCACACCGCATGCTTAGCACCACTATTGGAGACCAATTGCGCATTTCTACCGATTTCCGTTCACGTGTTTTTGGCGTATCATTAAAGGATCGTGCAGCTATTCTTCCTGCTGGTCATTCGGCTAATGCAGCCTTTTGGTGGGGTACTAAAGCAGGACACTTTATTTCTTCTTCGTATTATATGAACACATTACCTGAGTGGCTTATCAACTTTAATTCTACACATCGCAAGCCATCTGGTTATAATATCAAGAGTTCAAACGAAGGAGTTACTATGACTTTTGATATGGCTAAAGCAGTGATTGATAATTATAATCTAGGCGGCGAGGATGCTACCGATATGCTTACAATAAGTATATCGTCAACCGATGCGATAGGACATACTTATGGAACACGTGGAACAGAAAACAAACAAGTATATATGCAGCTAGATAAGGATCTTGCCGACTTCCTTTCTACACTCGATAAGCGCTTTGGATATGGTAACTATCTTATCTTTCTTACAGCCGATCATGGTGCCGCACATAACTTCAACTACCTACGCAAACATAAAATACCAGCAGGTGGATGGGATTGGAAAGAAGGTACTAAGAAGCTAAATGCACATTTACAAAGTAAGTTTGGTATAGCTCCTGTAATGGGAGAAGACAATTATCAATTTTACTTTAACGACTCTATCATTGCTAAAGCTGGCATAGCAAAGCAAACAGTAATAGATGAATCGGTGGACTTTTTAAAGCATGATCCGCTTATGATGTATGTCTTCGATTACGAACATTTGGCTCAAACCACGATGCCAGCATTGATAAAGGAGCGCCTTACTAATGGATATTTTCGTAATCGTTCGGGTGAAATAGGCTTTATAACACGTCCACAGGTATTCGGGGCTAAAGACGTTCCTACTTATAAAGGCACACAGCATGGTCAGCCTTTTCCTTATGATACCCACATTCCTTTCCTACTCTATGGCAAAAACATTCCACAAGGAGAGGATTTTGAGGCTGTAAACATTGAGGATATAGCACCTACTATTTGTGCTTTGCTTCACATACAAATGCCAAATGGAAGCATAGGAAAACCTAGAATATTAAAACAGCAGAAAGTAACACAGTAAAAATGCATATTGCAATAGCAGGAAATATAGGAAGTGGAAAAACTACCCTAACCACGATGCTTGCCAAACGGTACGACTGGGAGCCTCGCTTTGAATCGGTAGATTATAACCCTTACCTTGACGATTATTACAAAGACCTTAAACGATGGTCATTCCCTATGGAGGTGTTCTTCTTAAAAGAACGCTTTAAAGACTTATTAGAGATAAACCAATGTGGTAAACCTGTGGTGCAAGATCGGTCTATCTATGAAGGCGTATATGTTTTCACAGAGAACAATTATGCTATGGGAAATCTTGATACGCGTGATTACGAAACGTATATGGAGTTGTTTGAGGACTTGACAGACATCGTAAAATTACCCGACTTGATGATCTATCTTCGCTCATCGGTGAGCCATCTTGTAGCAAATATTGAGAAACGTGGACGAAGTTACGAACAGAAAATGCCTTTAGGTTATCTGGAAAATATCAATAAACGCTATGAGGACTTTATTCTAAATAAGTATAAAGGCAGAGTATTAATCGTCGATGTAGATGAACTTGACTACCAGCATAATCCCAAAGACTTTGGAATGATCACCGATAAAATAGATAGAGAACTGTTTGGACTATTCTAGGAATAGAAATAAAGAAATAAAAGAAATACATACTATGCATATAGCTATAGCTGGAAATATTGGTGCGGGGAAAACAACACTCACCAAAATGCTCTCAAAACGTTACGGATGGAAAGCTCATTTTGAGCCAGTAGATAATAATCCTTATCTTGAAGATTACTATGGAGATATGGATCGTTGGGCTTTCAACCTCCAAATCTATTTTCTCAACAAGCGCTTTCGTGACGTTGTAGAAATATCTAAGAGCAATGATACGATTATTCAAGATCGTACTATCTTTGAAGATGCACGCATCTTTGCACCTAATCTTCACGAGATGGGACTCATGAGCGATCGCGATTTTAACAATTATACCGACCTCTTCGACCTCATGATGTCGCTAGTAAAATTGCCCGACCTACTTATCTATATCCGTTGCTCTATCCCTCGCTTGATAGATCATATCCAACAACGTGGTCGTGATTACGAGCAAACGATGCGCATTGATTATCTAAAGGGATTAAACCAGCGCTATGAAGATTGGATAAAAACCTACAAAGGACACTTAATGATTGTAGATGGAGATGCTACTGATTTCCAAAATAATCCTCAAGACTTCAAGCGTATCACAGATATGATCGACGACCGCCTATTTGGATTATTCCCTATGGAAGAAGAGTAGGCTCACTCTGGTATAGGTACCTTTTTAGTATTCTTTGTTTCGTCAATAACAAAGACACTATGAATGCTCCCCACACAATCTATTTTGCCAAGGATATTAAGCATAAAATGCTGATAGGCTTTCATATCCTTGGCATATACTTTTATCAGAAAGTCAAACTCACCACTCGTATTATAACACTCTGTTATCTCCTCAATTGTTTGTACAGCATGCATAAATTCCTTAATAAATTTATCACAATGCTTGGTTAAACGGATATTTCAACACGATTATTCCCTACTCACTTTACACTATCATTACTATACAACTAATCTAAAAAAGAGATAGACATGAATAAAAAAACAATCCTACCCAAACAGCAATCACTACCCCACCGTCAAAAAATAGTAGTATTTACAGGTGCTGGCATTAGTAAAGAAAGCGGTATGGAAACTTTCCGCGACCTTGATGGCTTATGGAAACGCTATGATCCTGCACAAATTGCAACTCCAGAAGGCTTTGCTGCTGACACAGAATTTGTACTCAACTTTTATAACGAGATGCGCAAAATGCTTATAGACATTGAGCCAAATCATGCGCACAAAATAGTAGCAGCACTTGAAGAATGGCACGATGTAACGGTTATCACACAAAATATTGATGACCTACACGAGCGTGCTGGCAGCTCACATGTTATCCATGTTCATGGCGAACTTACAAAAGTAACTTCTTCGTACGATTATCTTAATCCACGATATATTCAACCCTATCCACTAGACAAAGCTATTAAAGTGGGCGACAAAGCACTTGATGGTTCTCAACTTCGCCCTTATATTGTATGGTTTGGCGAAAGCCTACCCGATCTTGGAGCGTGTGTACAGCGTATGCAACAAGCCGATTATCTCCTCATTATTGGCACATCGCTCACTGTTATGCCTGCAGCAGGATTAATCAATTATGCCCCTTTCAATATTCCTAAGTTTTGTATTGATCCTAACCAACTTATGTTACCATCAAACATTGAACATATTAAGGAACCTGCCACACGAGGTATTGACATCTTCATAAAAAGACTACAAGCACTGCAACAAAAGTAGCACAAAAAAAACCGCTAGCCTTTATAGGCGTAGCGGTTGTCCTTTTTAGTTCGTCTACTAAATTACTTAGCAGAGTCAGCAGCTGTAGTATCAGCAACAGCAGCAGTAGAGTCTGACTGTGTAGAGTCTGACATTGTAGTGTCAGTCTGTGTAGAGTCAGCGTTAGCAGCTGGCTTAGCGTTGTTACCACATGATGCGAAAGAGATAGCTGCGATAGCTACGAACATTAAAACTAATTTCTTCATTTTTCTTTGCTTTTTAAATTCTGTAAAACAATCAATTTGTTTATTAAAACGTTGCAAAGTTAGATATTATTTTGATACGCCAAAAATATTTTAATAGTTTTTTTTACTTTCTAATGTAACATTTCCATAAAGTGCTGATATTCTGATAAATACAAACAACAAATAAATGTTAAAAATTAAGGAGATATCAAGAGAAGGAAGCATTATAGCCTCATCAGAAGTATTTAAGGTTACTGCTTACCCCACTTTTCACGGGTTAAAACTAAGTGCATCGTACCCTTTCTACATTATATATATAAACAACATACCCAGCTTTAAACCACCAAAAGAAGCAAGCCTCCCTCTAATTCTTCCAAATCTTTATAACAACGTTATCTAGTATCTCCTTTTTTGCACTCTCCACTTTTTCCACTACCTTTGCAAACAATTATGATAGATTCAGCAGCATTTCAAGGCAAAACTGCCAAATTTTATACATTAGGGTGCAAACTCAACTTTTCTGAAACGAGTACTTTCGCACGTACATTATATAATATGGGCGTACATGAAGCAAAGAAAAGTGAGGTTGCCGACATCGTGTTGATCAATACTTGCTCCGTTACCGAAGTTGCCGACCATAAGTGTAGGCAAATTATCAACCGTATGGTACGCCAAAATCCCGGTGCTTTTGTGATCGTAACGGGGTGCTACGCACAATTAGAGAGCGAAACTGTAGCAAATATAGAGGGTGTAAACCTAGTTTTAGGTAGCAACGAAAAGGCTAATCTTGTGCAATACCTTAGCGATGCATGGAATAAAGTAGAGGAAGTAGCAACAGCAAATGGCGAAGAAAACAAGAAATATCACACCGTAAAAACAAAGGATATTACGACATTCCAAGCCAGTTGCTCGCGTGGTAATCGCACACGTTACTTCCTTAAAGTGCAAGACGGCTGCAACTATTTTTGCACTTACTGCACTATTCCATACGCACGTGGCTTCTCACGCAACCCCTCCATAGCCTCACTCGTGAAGCAAGCAGAAGAAGCTGTGGCTGAAGGTGGACGCGAAATAGTACTAACAGGAGTAAACATTGGCGACTTTGGTAGAACCACAAGCGAGTCGTTTCTCGATCTTGTGAAAGCACTAGATAAGGTGGAAGGCATTGAGCGTTACCGCATCAGCTCCCTAGAACCCGACCTCATTGACGACGAGCTTATAGCATATTGTGCCACCTCCAAACACTTTATGCCTCACTTTCATATTCCGCTACAAAGCGGATCAGACGAGGTTCTGAAGCTTATGCACCGCCATTACGACCGTGCCTTATTTGCCAACAAGATAAATTTGATTAAGGAATATATGCCCAACGCTTTCATTGGCGTTGATGTGATGGTGGGTAGTCGTGGTGAGAAACCAGAATATTTTGAGGATTGTTACAACTTCCTCGATGCCCTTCCTGTTACCCAACTCCATGTATTCCCTTATTCTGAGCGACCCGGCACTAGTGCCTTGTCGATACCATACGTTGTCGATCCACGCGAAAAGAAGCATCGTGCCAATCGTCTTTTGAAACTTTCCGACCAAAAAACGCAAGCTTTCTATGCACAACACATAGGACAAGAGGCTGATATTCTCTTTGAAAAAGCTGTACGTGGCAAGGCTATGCACGGCTTCACCGACAACTATATTCGTGTGGAGCTATCGCCAGCCGAAGCAAAGGACGAATACGATAACAAAATAGTACGTGTGCGCTTGGGCGATTTCAACTTTGACAAGACAGCACTTAAAGCCGAAATTATCTGATGAAACGTATTGCTGTAGTAATCCTCAATTGGAATGGAAGGAAGATGCTCGAAGAGTTTCTCCCTTCGGTGGTAGCATATTCGCGCGAAGAAGCCGAAGTGATCATTGCCGATAACGCATCGACCGACGACTCGTTAGCGTGGCTTGCTACCCATTATCCCCACCTTCGCACAATTGTACTCGACCAAAACTACGGCTTTGCCGATGGCTATAATAAAGCGTTGGAGCAGGTTACAGACACTGATTATTATGTGCTGCTCAATAGCGATGTAGAGGTTACCCACCACTGGCTCACACCGCTACTTGAAGCTATGGACACACATAAGGACATTGCAGCCTGATACCCTTACTGCCGTGGAAGAGTGTTCGACACGGTAGAGGACGATAACGGACAGTATGACCATGCGCAAGAAATACTTTGGGCTACAGGGGCTTGCCTAATGATACGCCGTGAATACTATTGGAAGGCAGGCGGACTAGATGGTAGGTTCTTTGCACACAACGAGGAGATAGACCTTTGCTGGCGATTGCATAACATGGGTAAGAAGATTTACTGTTTACCTGAAAGCACTGTGTATCACCTTGGTGGTGGAACCTTGCCTAAATCGAACCCCCGCAAAACTTTCCTTAATTTCCGCAACAACCTCACAATGCTTTGGAAAAACTTGCCTGAACCCGATTTAAAGTCGGTTATGCGTATGCGTTTAATACTCGACTATGTAGCAGCCTTTCAGTTTTTGCTATTAAAACGCAGTTGGAAAGAGTGTAAAGCCATAATAGATGGGCGCAGAGCCTTTAAGCAATGGCGCCACGAGTTTCCACGCAACACACAACAACGCATAAAACCGCAGAAGGGAAACCGCATAGAAGGTCAAGACGATGAGCAGCTTGCCAACTTGCTACCTGATGGCAGAACCAACCTTTTCCTCCTAAAAGAATATTATTGGGGTAATCGCAAGCGGTTTAGCGATTTACCATAATGTGAACTACTCTTGAAAGGTAACAAAGGCTCTGTAGGAAAAAGTTGGGTAATTCTCAATTGAATCATCTATTTCCTACTGAGCCGTAACAAATAACGAAAGATGCCCTTTTAAAGGATAAACGAGCCTCTATTATGTAGCAAAGGATGAACTTTGGGAACCGTTTTTAATTTATTTTTATTTGAAAAATAGATTAAAATCAAAACAAAAATAATTTATTTTTGCCCTCAAAAATTTAGCTTTTATTTCGTAAAAGCTTATTTTTTACCACATAATAGAGGCTCGTTTATCCTTTAAAAGGGCAGCTTTCGCTATTTGATAGCCAAGAAACTAATTACTAATCAGCTCTTTAGCTTATACAAAAGTTTCCAAGAACTTAATAGTTCCCTCTATTTTAAGATTTTTTACAGTAGCAGGTATCAAGATCGATTCGCCAGCCGAGAAAGAAACATGCTCACCATTTTCATCGGTAATTACTGCTCCACCCTTTAAGCCTACGAGGATCACAAACGAATCTAACTCGCTATAATCGAGCTGCATTGGCTCGGTAAGATCGTAAACAGAGGTTGTAAAATAAGGACAAGACACTATCTCTACCCCCTCATCTTTCTTAGGCGTATAGCGTGTTTGATAGTCAGGATAAACGGTATAGTCTATACACTCAGCAGCCTGTTCGGTATGCAACTCACGCGTATGCCCTAAATCGTCCACACGCTTAAAGTCGTAAATGCGATAAGTAATATCGCTAGTTTCCTGAATTTCAGCCAAGAAACAACCAGTACCAATAGAGTGGATACGACCAGCAGGCAAGAAGAAAACATCGCCTTCCTTTACCTTATATTCTGATAAAGCATCGGTAATAGTGTCGTTCTCCACCATTTCTTTATATTCTTCAGGGGTGATCTGCTGCTTTAGTCCTGTGCGAAGTGAGGCATTTGGATCGCTCTTCATCACATACCACATCTCTGTTTTACCACGCAGCTCGCCCTTAGCTTGTGCTTGTTCATCGGTAGGATGTACCTGAATAGAAAGCTGTTCGCGCGCATCAATAAATTTTACTAGCAATGGGAAATCGTTACCAAAACGTGTATAATTAGCCTTTCCCACTAGGTCGGCCTTAAGATCGGCAACTAGTTCGTTTAGCTTTCTACCCTTATACTCGCCATTCGATACAACACTCTCATTGCCACGAACGCCAGATACTTCCCAACTCTCACCTACTCCGCTAGGAGCATTGTCTACATCCTTGAAAGGTGCAATCTTATTACCACCCCAAATAGTTTGCTTGAGGAGTGGCTGAAACTTTAATAATGTCATTTCTTCTTATTTATTTAGGCACTTATTCTTTTACCAAAATACGTTTTTTATATAGATGCAAAGTTACAAAAATAAGCTATAAGATAGATGTACAACCCTACTAAATATTTTATAAAAGAATATAGGGGTAGTTGCATAAAAGCAGAAAAATGGGTAAATTTGCATTTAATGTAGGTTGGAACTATTTCAAAAGCTACAATGCTCAAAATACAATCCATCACAAAAACATGCAATTATTATAGGAATTAAAGCTGAGAAAGTTCGATAAATGAATAATAAAACTACAATAAAGAAAATACTATATATCCCTTTATTCACCTTATTACTATTTATAAGTAATACTATCCAAGCGCAACATAACTTCAAGCTATCAGGAACTTTTACCGATGTTAAGAATGGCACTTTAATATATGAATATATCGTGCGAGGAAAAGAGCAAGAGGTTGTTACCAAAGAAACCCCTATTAAGGAAGGAAAATTTACGCTATTTGCCCAGCTCGATGAGGCTTGTGCTGCTACTTTACAAATAAAAGACCGACACCTATCTATCCTAAGCACCCTATTTGTACCAAACGAGGAGGCTGTGGTACATGGCGCAATTTCAAAGGACTACAGCTTGACATGGAATGGAACTACCTTTTACCAACAATATGGTAAGGCAAAAACCTTTATGAAGGAATACGAAGAGGAGTTTGCACAAGCCGACCGAACGATGTATAAAGGTATTAAAGCGGGTGGAGATGCTAATAAGTTGCGCAGAAAGAACATAGAGGCGCGCCGTGAGATAAACTATGCGAGAGGCATTGCTGCTGTGAAATATATTCGAGAACACATTAACGAAGAAGGTACGTTGGGCATCATAGCAAGTGCCAATGTAGATAGTATCCCAAAGCTACTTGCCATGTACCCAAAGGAAGTGAGAGAGGGAAGATTAAAAAAGGAAATAGCCTTGGGCATGGAATACTATAACGTCTTTGTAAAGGAACGTAATGCTGCTTACTATGCCAAGAACCGCATAGAGATGCGACGACCAGCGTTGGAATTTAACCTGAAAGGACTTGATGGCAACCTTGTTACGCTTAATCAGTATAAAGGCAAGTTTCTCATCATCGACTTTTGGGGATCATGGTGTACATGGTGTATAAAAGGGCTTCCTAAACTCAAGACATGGTACGAGCAACACAAAGAACAGGTGGAAATTATTGGTGTGGCTTGTAAAGACAATGATAACCAATGGCGACAGTCTATTCAGAAATATAGGCTTTCATGGCAGCATGTACGTAGCGAAGATGGGATCGCCGAACAAATATACAAGGTATATGGTTATCCATACAAAGTAGTAATCGACAGAAAAGGAACTGTTTTAAAAGCGTTTGCGGGCAATGATGCTGAATTTTTCTCCTATATGGAGAAGCTGCTGAAGAAGTAATATCGTTACGCCTAACTTCATCTTCGCCAACGGATAAACTCCACTTTATCCACCATTATCTCGCATTTATTTCTTATCTTTGTACCCTATCTAGTAGATAAAAACAGCAAGAAGAATGATGAACTTCAACAGCGTAATAGGGCAAACTACCACAATACAACGACTGAAATCGCTCGTTGAGGAAAATCGTGTGCCTCATGCAATCTTATTCTCTGGACCAGAGGGAGCTGGCAAAATGGCACTTGCGATGGATTTTGCGTGCTATCTGCTCACAGAAGGAAAGCCAAAAGACGAAACCTCAATGTTTGGCGATAATGATACTTCACGCGATGAGGCTATGCTCCGTAAATGGGAACACCCTGACCTTCACTTCTCCTACCCTACGATTAAGTCGGCAACTATGAGCAGCGAGCATCAGCCCATTAGTACCGATTATATAAAAGAGTGGCGTGAGCTGATCCTACAAGGCTCTTATTTCACTATGGAACAATGGATGAAACTCATGAAAGCCACTACCCAGCAAGCCATTATCACAGGAGCAGAGGCTGACGAATTATCAAGAAAGCTAGCTTTAAAGTCGAGCCAAGGCGGCTTTAAGGTGGCTATAATATGGCGTCCAGAACGTATGAATCTCACCTCGGCAAACAAGTTTTTAAAACTTTTAGAAGAACCTCCATCGGGTACTATCTTCCTCCTAGTGAGCGAAGCACCAGAAGCACTGCTAGAAACCATACGCAGCCGAACACAGCGTATTGATGTAAAGCGCATTGACAACGCTGCCATTGAACAAGCACTTGTAGAGCAACGAGGCATTGACGAGGAGATGGCGCATCGCATAGCACGCCTTGCAAATGGTAATTGGCTAAAAGCATTAGAGAGCATAGATGCCGATAATGAGAATAAAAGCTTTTTAGCTCAGTTTCAAACATTGATGCGCCTTGTTTATCTGCGAAATCTAAAAGAGCTAAAAACATGGTCGGACACGGTAAGTGGCTATGGTAGAGAGAAGCAGCGTCGTATGCTCGCTTACTTTATGCAGCAGGTGAGAGAAAATTTCATCTACAACTTTCGCCAACCTGACCTCATCTATATGACCCTAGAAGAGGAGCAGTTTGCAAAAAACTTTGCACGCTTTATCAACGAAGCTAACGTAATAGAAATAAACGAGCTATTGGAGCGTGCCTACAGAGACATTCATCAGAATGCGAATGCTAAAATTGTTTTCTACGATTTGGCTTTAAAGATGATTGTACTCATTTTGAGAAAATAACAGATACAGATTTACAATTATATATATATATTCAAAACTCAGAAGAATTCATTGATGGATTACAATAATATGAAATTTAAGGTTTGGCATGGCTGTTCTCGAGGACTCTGTAAAGAGGGCTGCGGACGCCAAGACAAACAACTTAACACTTATGACTGGCTTGCCGATGTTCCCGGCAATAGTTATAGCACCGACCTTGTGGAAGTGCAATTCAAAAATACGCGTAAGGGATATTACCATAATGTCAATCGCCTCGATTTGAAGAAAGGCGATATAGTAGCAGTGGAGTCGAATCCAGGACATGATATAGGTGTAGTTACGCTTACAGGCAGACTGGTTACCCTTCAAGTAAAAAAGAATTCGGGTATCAAATCGCCTGAGGACATCAAACGTGTGTATCGCCTTGCTAAAGATGTGGATATGGAGAAATACCATGAAGCAAAGGCACGCGAACACAACACTATGATAGAGAGTCGCCAAATAGCAAAAAGTCTAGGACTAAAAATGAAAATTGGTGATGTAGAATATCAAGGCGATGGCAACAAAGCTATTTTTTATTATATCGCAGATGAGCGTGTCGACTTCCGACAACTCATAAAAGACCTCGCTGCAGCCTTCCATGTTCGTATTGAGATGAAGCAAATTGGTGCACGCCAAGAAGCAGGGCGCATTGGTGGAACAGGACCTTGTGGCAGAGAACTTTGTTGTGCTACCTGGATGAAGAGCTTCTCTAGTGTTTCGACAACAGCAGCACGCTTTCAAGACATCTCCCCCAATCCTACTAAATTAGCTGGTATGTGTGCTAAGCTAAAATGCTGTCTTAACTATGAAGTAGACACTTATATGGAAGCAGCTCGCAAACTTCCTAGCAAAGAAGTAGTATTACAGACAAAGGATACAGACTTCTATCTCTTCAAAGCTGATATTTTGAGCGGGCAGTGCGCATATTCTACCGACAAGAACTTTCCTGCTAACCTCGAATACATCAGTGCTGAACGTGCTAAGGAAATTATTGAGCTTAATCGTCGTGGAGAACGCCCACTCTCATTATTAGAAAATGGTAAGGTAAAGCCTAAGAAGCCATCTTCCGACTTGCTAGCAGGTGCTGATATTAGCCGTTTCGACAAAGCAAAGAAAAAGAAACGACCTAACAATCCTCGAAATGAGAATCGTGGAGGCGAGAGCAAAGAGAGACAAAATGCACCGCAATGCAGAGAAAACCGTCCCTACCGCAATCAGCAACAACAAGGTCAGCGCAGAAACAATTATAATAACACTCCAAAGCAAGAAAATAGAGATGAGAAGTAAGGTTTACACCTTATTATATTATATAGCGTTTATAACCCTAGTTATAAACGCTACTTCTTGTGATGATCCTCGCACTTACGATAAATACCAAACTGTTTCTACACGTGCATGGTATCGTAACGACACACTAAAATTTGATATTCCTCGACAGTGGGAGGGTAAATATATGCTTGACATAGGTGTTCGGACTACAAAGACCTTTCCTTATCGTGGCATTACGTTTTTAATCAATCGCAAACTTATTTCCATAAAGGGCAAAAAGAAAACGACCCAAAACTACCGTGATACTATTCGATGCCAACTTATTGATAATGAGGGACAAGTAATTGGGCGTGATGGTATCAGCAATAACGTCTTTCGCAGCCATATCATCTTGCTCCACCTCCAACGCAACGACTCCATGCACATCACTATTCAACATAATATGAGCAAAGATGCGCTACAAGGTGTTAACAATATTGGCGTGAGACTCACAAAAGCTATAAAATAAAAAAAAGAGGAGAAGTAAACCTGCCCATAAGGTCAATAATCGAAAAAAACAAATGAATACACCTCCCCATAATATGTCTTACACCCATTCCGAAGAAATTTGGAACGCTTGGAGTCATGCCCTTGGTATTATTCTAGGTTGCATTACTGGTGCTATTTTTCTAAGTTGGTGTATAAGTGCGCATAATGTGTGGGCTACAATAGGTGTAGTTCTCTATCTCTTTGGCATGCTAGGATCATATATTGCGAGTACAATCTACCACGCTACAAATCCTACTAGTATTTGGAAGGAACGTTTTCGCAAATGGGATCATGCTGCTATCTATTGGCATATAGCTGGTTCTTACTCACCCATTACCCTATTGCCACTTATGAAGCAAGGCTATTGGGGCTGGTCGCTCTTCTTATTTGTTTGGCTATGTGCAATAGTAGGAAGTATCTTCTCTTTTAGAAAACTGAAGAAACACAGCAATCTAAAAACCCTCTGTTATATTGGCATGGGACTTTGCATTCTAATAGCTTTTAAACCACTATTAGCAACTGTTTCCACAACGACTATATTATGGATTATAGCAGAAGGTGTATCTTACATTTCTGGGGCAGCCTTTTACAGCTTGCATAAGCGGAGATATATGCACACAGTGTTCCACTTTTTCGTGCTAGCTGGCTCTATCTGCCATATTATTGCTGTGTGGAATATTCTTGTGCAATATCTCTTTTAGAATATTGATCTAGTTCAAACGCCTATTCGCAGTAAATGGTTTCTCCTATAATTACATATCAAGGAATATTATTGCAAGCCGCCATTATAATCTCTCTTGCAATAAGTTATAAAAAGAAAAAGTCATATTTTTCAGGCTGAAAAATATGACTTTTTTATTGATTATATTAACTGCTTAGCAGCTACAACCTTTCCATGGTTTTAGTTCTTTGAAGAAATCGTGTCCTTTATCATCTACAAGAATGAAGGCAGGGAAATCCTCAACATCTATTTTCCAAACAGCTTCCATACCAAGTTCAGGATATTCTACACACTCTATACTCTTGATGCTGCTTTGTGAAAGTACTGCTGCCACACCACCAATAGTGCCAAGATAGAAACCACCGTGTTTCTGACAAGCATCAGTAACTACCTGTGTACGGTTTCCCTTAGCAATCATCACGAGCGAACCACCATGTGCCATAAACTCGTCTACGTATGGATCCATACGGTTGGCAGTAGTTGGTCCCATTGAACCGCATGGCAAACCATTAGGTGTCTTAGCAGGACCAGCGTACAATACAGGGTAATCCTTGAAATATTGTGGCAACTCTTCGCCAGCATCCAAACGAGCCTTGAGCTTAGCGTGAGCAATGTCGCGAGCCACAATAATAGTACCCTTTAGATTGATACGAGTAGAAACAGGATACTTTGTAAGTTCCTTACGAACAGCATCCATACCTTGGTTCAAATCTATCTCAATACCCTTAGCGCCCTCACCCGGCTTACTATATTCAGCAGGAATCAATTCACCTGGATTGGTATCCATCTTCTCTATCCAAATACCGTCTTTATTAATCTTAGCCTTGATGTTACGATCGGCAGAACAGCTAACACCCATACCGATAGGACAACTAGCACCGTGGCGTGGAAGACGAATGATGCGAATGTCATGAGCAAGATACTTTCCACCAAACTGCGCACCCAAACCTATCTTATAAGCTTCCTTCAAGATTTTCTTTTCAAGATCAGTATCGCGGAAAGCACGACCAGTTTCGTCGCCAGTAGTTGGCAAATTATCATAATACTTAATACTACCTAGCTTCACTGTTAGCAGGTTCTTTTCAGCAGAAGTACCACCAATAACAAAACAAATATGATAAGGAGGACAAGCAGCAGTACCTAGGCTCTTCATCTTCTCTACCAAGAAAGGAACCAAAGTGCCTTCATTCTGAATTGTAGCCTTTGTCATTGGGTAGAAATAAGTTTTGTTAGCAGAGCCACCACCCTTAGCAACCATAACAAATTTGTATTCAGCACCCTCTGTAGCCTCAATATCTATCTGTGCAGGAAGATTACACTTTGTGTTTACTTCATCGTACATATTTAAAGGAGCATTCTGAGAATAGCGTAAGTTTTCTTCTGTAAAGGTATTGAATACACCACGAGATAGAGCCTCTTCATCATCGAAACCAGTCCACACCTGCTGACCTTTTTCTCCGTGTATGATAGCAGTACCTGTGTCTTGGCAGAATGGTAGCACACCCTTTACTGCTGTTTCGGCATTGCGTAGAAACTGAAGTGCTACATACTTATCATTTTCAGAAGCTTCAGGATCACTTAAAATCTTGGCTACTTGCTCGTTATGCGCACGACGCAACATAAACTCACAATCGTGGAAACCTTGTTGTGCTAATAAAGTAAGCGCCTCCTTGCTTACTTTCAAAATCTCGTTACCTTCGAAGTTAGCTACACTAACTCCTTCTTTTGATAATAGGCGATACTCGGTATCGTCCTTGCCCAATTGGAACATTGGAGCATACTTAAATTCTGCCATAATGTTTTTAAAAAGTTTTTAAGGAAGCGCATCAATGCCTATTTATCAAGCATTGATGCGCAAAATATATTAGTTATTCTTATTCTTTTACTTTGTCTCACCAAAGATCTGTTCGGTAGAAAGACGCTGAATAGGAGCTATCTTCTCTAGCGACTTCACATCAAGCTCCTTCTCATTACCTAGGATAATATAACGATAAGGCTTGTTGGCAATGTGTTCCTTAGCAAACTTTACCACATCTTGTAGTCCAAGACTTGGAATAGTGTTATAGATAAGTTCGTTAATATCTTTCGTCAATCCCATACGCTTTGCCCATAAGTAATTAGTCAACACATTAAACTTAGTAACACGGCGAGAAGCTATACTCTTCATAATACTTTGCTTAGCCACCTCAATATTTGCAGCACGCTCAGGAATATTATTCAACAAAACATTAAACTGTTTAATACAATCGTTCATCTTATCATTTTGTGTGATGATATAAGTATAGAACTTTTCTGTTTCGAATGGACGACTTGGCTCACCATAGTTTGCACTAGCTGAATAAGCCAAACCACGTGCTTCGCGCATCTCTTGGAAAACAATAGCATTCATGCTACCACCAAAATACTCATTGAAAAGGCTGATAATAGGAGCATGTTCTGCTTGCCACTTAACACCTTCGTTATGATATTGCACCATATAGGTGTTCTTTGCATCGTAAGGAGCTATCATTACCTCATTCTTTGTAGTAGGTTGTGTGAGGTAATGCTTAGCAACTGGCACCTTAGCAAAGTGCTTAGCATCTGCACAAGTATAATTTTTTACAATGATCTTTTCTAGTTCTGTTAATGTAGAAGCACCATAATAAGCTATGGTGTGTTCGTAATTCTTGAGGTTCTTTATCTCATTGATGAGCTGTTGAGGATCATAACTGCGAAGCTGAGCCACTGTAGGACGATTAGTATAGCTATTGTATTTACCATACTGTCCATACGCAAACAAAGCTCTGAAATTGCTGCGCTGGCTCTTCTTAGCATCTTGGCGACCTTTTTCTATTGATGCTACATAACGATCGTAAGCCGCTTTATCAACCTTGGCATTGCTCATTATGTCATTAACAAGTTTCAATGCAGCAGGCAAGTTTTCATTCAAACCAGTCAAAGTGATGTAAGTACGGTCTGCATCCACAGAGATACTTGTTTCGCAAGCTAGACTATAGAATTTTTGCTTCATTTGCTCATTGGTAAGCTTATCGGTGCCTAGGAATTCTATATAATCGGCTGCTGTAGGAAGCTTAGCATTATTTTCTGAGCCAATAGGCAATATAAAATAGAGTGTAAAGAGTCCGTCTTGAGTGTTCTGCTTATACAATAAAGGTAAGCCTTTCTTGGTCTTAGTTACTGTTAAGTCCTTCTTATAATCGACAAACACAGGCTTAATCTCGTCAACATGCATATTAACAAGCTCCTTCATAAAATCGCTACGCTTGTCGTTGTTAGTAGGAATTGGAGTGATAGCAGGCTTTTCTACCTTCTGAACGGCAGCAGCTTCGCCCACTTCTTTGAACACTGTTACGTAATTATTGGTGAAGAACTTGTTAGCAAAAGCAACAACATCTGTCTTAGTGATCTTAGAAAGACGGTCAATAGTACCCACTTTCTGTTCCCATGGAATATTATTGATGAACGCATCTACAAACATATCGCCACGTACATCATTCTTATCAAGACTCTTATAGAGATCGCGCTTCATGTTGTTAATGATAGACGACAAAAGCTCATCTGAAAATTCGCCCTTCTTTAGCTTGTCAATTTCTGCTAACATGATGCTTCTTACTTCCTTTAAAGATTGCCCCTGATTAGGCACACCGATCAATTCGAAGCTACCATATTCGCTCAAACCATTATAGAAAGCATAAGCACCTTGTACCTTGAACTTACTGTTTAGATCAAGGTCGAACATACCAGCAGTACCATTTGCTAATACTTCTGAAATGAGATTTAAAGTATCTGCCTGCAAACTGTTATTACGCTCAGCTCTCCAACCCATGCGCACCATAGCTGCTTCTTTACCCACTACAGTGGTTTCCATAGGTGCTGTAATCGGTGCTAGTGCAGGATATTGTGGAGTCTGTACCTCTCCATAGCTCTTCCAATTACCAAAATACTTCTCTATTGTAGCCATTGCCTTATCAGGATCTAGATCGCCAGCCAAACAAATAGCTACATTATTTGGAACATAATACTTTTTGAAGTAATTCTTAATATTAGTAATGGAAGGATTTTTCAAGTGATCACCCACACCAATAGTGGTCTGTGTGCCGTATGGATGGGTAGGGAACAGCATCTTATTCATTGCAGCCGATACCTTATGAGAATCGCTTGCCAAACTGATATTATACTCTTCATACACCGATTCTAGCTCGGTATGGAAGCCACGAACCACCATATTTTGAAAACGATCGCTCTCTATCTTTGCCCAAGCTTCTAACTCATTAGCAGGGAAATTAAGGTGATAGCAGGTAACATCATTTGAAGTATAGGCATTAACTCCTTCACCTCCGATGTTTGCCATCATCTTATCATACTCGTTAGGAATGTTGTATTGAGCAGCAAGCTGTGAAACGGAGTCGATCTCATGATAAAGCTTCTTACGCATAGCAGGATCGGTTACCTTGCGATATGCCTCATAACGAGCCTCTATATCATCAAGATAAGGCTTTTCAGCAGCATAGTTTGAGGTTCCAAAATGGTTAGTACCTTTAAACATAATGTGCTCTAAATAATGAGCCAAACCCGTTGTTTCAGCAGGGTCATTACGGCTACCTGTGTGCACAGCAATATAGGCTTGCACACGTGGCTTTTCTTTATTAACACTGATAAATACTTTCAAGCCGTTCTTCAAAGTGTAAATACGACTTTGTATAGGGTCGCCCTTCACACTTTCATAAGCATAAGATTGGGCTTGAACACCTGTTGCCGCGCAGAGCACTGCTACGCCAAGTACAATTCCTTTTAAATAGGATAGCATGTGATTTTGTATCATATTGTTAAATATTAAGTAACATTATTCTTCGTAATCTGTTTCACGATCGAGACTATTAACAAATTCTTCGAACACTTCCCGATCAACATCCCCCATCTTGTATTCCTTCTCAGCATCCTTCTTTATCTCTGCAATCCATGCACGGCGAGCAGTGATATAGTCGGCTTTGATCTTAGCATCCACCTCGGCTGTTATTTCGTCCACACCGTAATAGTTTTGTATCATCTTGTAAGTCCATGCCCATTGATAGGTGCGATAATTGTGATTGATTTCCTCAAAACGATCAATCACCTCTTGAATGGTTTCCAAGTTACCACTCTTTATATCCTCTATCAAGCGATCTTCTTCGCTCGCAGGAAGTAGCAATCCTGAAAGATCTCGCCACTCCCCTATACCAACATCAGTAGTAGGCTTACCAAAGAAACCCCACTTATGGGCTCGTTTCAATACTGCCCCCATATAAATACGGAGAGCAATATCATAATATTTTATACCCTTTCGCAAGCTAGAGGCGTTAATGGTGTATTCGTGGAAATTATAACTAGACACATTGTCGCCACTAGCCTGACGAAGATTTTCAAGGATAAACTTGCCGCGAAGGATCTCGCCTACAGAAAAAGGTGATAGCCAATCGAAATTAACAATACTCTTCTTAGGAGCATTTTGTGGGCGCATATCACGCTTAGGCCACTTGTGAATATCACGATACAAACCCACAGTGGTAATATTACGCCCGGGTACAAGGAACATTTTATCAGCCTCAGCAATGAGGTAAGAGAAAGGCAACGCTGTAGTATTAGGGTGGTGCATCAGTTTTCCAAAACACACAGAGAATGTACCAATGGTAGCTGGCATCAAAAGATAACTGCCACTAGCTGTCTTTGATCCACGTTCGAGCGTTCCCCAGTGCATAGGACCCATCTTATAGGCGTGGTTAGAAAAGTTGGTGCCTGACCCAGCATTATAGAATGAGAACATACCACCGATGAGCAGCGAACTCTTGTGATGAGAAGCACTAAAAGGACCACAGAAAGCTGCACAAGCCTCGCCATTAGCCATATACGAATTGGCAAAGAACACGCTTTGCGAAGCTGTGAAGCCATTTGATACATGACAAGCCTCGCCCACAAAGCAGTCTTGCATCTTCACACTGTTCACGATACTACTACCTTCGGAAATGATAGAGTTTTCGCAAATAACACCTGTACCAATATAAACACTAGCCTTATCCGAGCTAAGAATGGTACAATCGCTAAGCCTACTAGCTCCTGATATTTCACAATCGTCTTGAATAACGCTATTGGTGATCTCGCGGGTATTGATGATTTTCACACGATTGCCCACCACACCACGATCAGGATTGGTGCGCATTATCTCTTCCTTTACCAAACGGCGGATAGCATTCTTAACATCTTTGTCGTCAAAATGCTTTACCATAAAGGCTGCAAACTGACTATTAAGGTCGTGGAAAAGGATAACATTACCATCGCCTACCTCGTTGAGTACCGATATTAAATTGCCTTCGCCAAAAGAAGCTCCCTCCGTAGTTTCGAGTACCGAAACATTAGAAATGAGACAATCATCACCTATAGTGTAGTTATTGATATAATTGCCCACCTTCTCGATCAAACAATCATTGCCCACCGTAACATTGCGCAAAGTAGCATCGTTAATACCAGAATGTTTTACAAAGTCTTTGGTGATCTCAACATTCTTCTGAAAACTGCCCAAGCGAATATCGCCATAGAACATAACACGGTGAAAGTATTTTGGCTGAAATCCTTCCTCTGCAACAAAAACTCGCTGCCAGTCTTCTGCCCAGCAGCTATTATTTTCAAAGATGCTTATTTCATCTTGTGTTAATAAACGATATGTCATAGTTCGTATATTTATAATTTAAGGAATAATTGTTTGAAAGTGCTTTTCGCCTTTATTCTTCCTCTATCGTATAAAGGAAGTCGTTATAAGGATACTTCTGAACATGGAGTTCGCGCACCATTTTGTAGAGCGTTTCTCTAAACTCGTCGATATTTTCTTTTTCACGTGCCGAGATAAAGAGACAGTTACCATCAGCTTTTGCCATCCATGTACGCTTCAATTCATCGAGCGTAATGTTTTCTTTTGTAGGTGGTGTGAGGTCATCTTCGTCCTTTTCCACCCATGTATAGTTGTCGATCTTATTGAAAATAAGCATTGAAGGCTTATCAGCACATCCAAGATCGGCTAGCGTTTTGTTCACCACCTCTATTTGTTCTTCAAAATCGGGATGTGATATATCCACTACATGGAGCAACAAATCGGCTTCGCGTACCTCATCGAGGGTCGACTTAAACGAATCGACAAGATCAGTAGGCAACTTACGGATAAACCCTACAGTATCAGCCAAAAGGAAAGGAAGATTGTCCACAACCACCTTACGCACGGTGGTGTCGAGGGTAGCAAAGAGCTTGTTCTCGGCGAAAACTTCGCTCTTAGCAAGGAGGTTCATTGTGGTAGATTTGCCCACATTGGTATATCCCACCAAGGCTACACGGATCATTCTGCCACGATTTTTGCGTTGGGTAGACTTTTGTTTGTCAATTTCTGCCAAGCGTTCTTTCAAGAGCGACATACGATTGAGGATGATACGGCGATCCATTTCGAGCTGGGTTTCACCAGGACCACGCAAGCCCACCGAACCTTTTCCACCACCAGAGCCAGAGCCACCTCCCTGACGCTCCAAGTGCGTCCATAAGCGTTGCAAGCGTGGAAGCATATAGCGATACTGCGCAAGTTCCACCTGTGTCTTGGCATTAGCGGTCTGAGCACGCATCGCAAAAATATCAAGAATAAGCGAAGTGCGATCTAAGATCTTCACCGCTAACATTTGCTCAATATTACGCATCTGCTTAGCCGACAACTCATCGTCGAAGATAACCATTCCCACGGGATCCTCTTCGTCTTCTTTTTGCTTTATATAGTCTCTTATTTCCTCTAGCTTTCCCTTGCCTACATAGGTAACAGCACTAGGGCCATTTACCCTTTGTGTAAAGCGTTTTACGGTAACTGCACCTGCTGTATCGGCTAGAAATTCTAGCTCGTCAAGATATTCCTTGGTTTTTGCTTCGTCCTGATTTTGAGTAATCAAACCCACCAATACAGCACTCTCTGTCTTAACCTCAGATATAACAAATTCCTTCATTCAATATGTTTTCTTTTTCGTATAGTCTTTTGCTTACTGCAAAAATACAGTTTATTTTTGTAAAAGCATTACATGTGAACATAAAAAAATATAATAACTGATGCATAAATAAGTATATATTTGTATCTTTGAAAATTGAAAAAAAGTTCTGTAATAAATTATAAAGATTTTTTTTATGCGAAGAGAAACATTATGTATTCATGGAGGGTGGCAACCTAAGAATGGCGAATCACGCCAATTACCTATTATTCAAAGCACTACATTCAAATATGACGATACCGAAGAGATGGCTATGCTCTTCGATTTGAAGAAGTCGGGATATTTTTATTCCAGACTTGCTAACCCTACAAACGATGCTGTGGCAGCAAAGATAGCAGCGCTAGAAGGTGGTATTGGAGCAGTGTTAACCTCTAGTGGACAGGCGGCTAATTATTTTGCCATTTTCAATATCTGTGAGGCAGGCGGACACGTGGTGGCATCTACCGAGATTTATGGTGGTACATTCAACTTGCTAAACATAACGATGCGCAAGCAGGGAATAGAAGTTACCTTTGTAAATCCTGACGCTTCTGAAGAAGAATTGGCTAAGGCTTTCCGCCCAAACACTAAACTGATGTTTGGCGAAACCATCAGTAATCCTGCTGGAAATGTGCTAGATATAGAGAAGTTTGCACGAGTAGCCCATGCGCACGGTGTACCTTTGATGGTAGATAACACCTTTGCTACTCCTATTAACTGTCGTCCTTTCGAATGGGGATGCGACATTGTTACCCACTCTACCACAAAATATATGGACGGACATGCCACGCAGGTAGGTGGTGCTGTTGTGGACAGTGGTAACTTCGATTGGGAAGCAAATGCTGAAAAGTTTCCGGGTTTGTGTACACCAGATGAGTCGTACCACGGACTTACCTACACAAAGGCTTTTGGAAAAATGGGCTATCTCACAAAGCTGATTGCACAATTGATGCGCGATCTTGGGTCGATACCAGCACCACAAAACTCGTTCTTGCTTAATCTTGGTCTCGAAACGCTTCACCTGCGTATGGCACAACATTGCAAAAACGCTCAAGCAATAGCAGAATTTTTAGAAAAAGACGAGCGCGTGGCATGGGTTAACTACTGTGGTTTAAAAAATAACAAGTATTACGAACTTGCACAAAAATACTTGCCTAACGGCTCATGCGGTGTGATTTCTTTTGGTTTGAAGGGCGACAGAGCTACAGCAGTGAAGTTTATGGATGCGCTACAACTCATAAGTATTGTTACCCACGTGGCTGATGCTAAGACTTGTGTGCTTCACCCTGCTAGCCATACCCATCGCCAACTGTCAGACGAGCAACTAAAGCAAGCGGGCATTGCTCCCGACTTAATTCGCCTTTCTGTGGGTATCGAAGCGGTGGAAGATTTGATAAAAGACATTCAGCAAGCGTTTGAAAGAATTTAACATAAACGTAATATATAATCTTTTGTGCGGCAATACATCACCTTTTGCACGCTAAAAGGTCATCTTTTGCTCACTTAAAGGTCATCTTTTGAATAGCAAAAGATGACCTTTTATAATATAATGAATATCAGATAGTTACAAGCGCAAAATATGGAATAGAAGATATTTTACATGTAACTATATTTCACCAACCAACACCTTTAAACGAAAACATAATTTGGGATAGCGTTTGCGTGATAGCTTTCTTAGCCGTACCTTTGTGGTGGACAAAAAAAAGAAGATAATGATAGATATTAACAAGATAAAACTCATAGCCTTTGATGCTGATGACACGCTATGGGACTGCCAAAGCTACTATGACGAAGCGGAGGATACATACACAAAGATACTTGAGCGATACGGAATTGGGGCTAAGGAGGTGGCGGAGTCGCTATTTGAGACCGAAACGAAAAATATGCCACTGCTAGGATATGGATGCAAAGCCTTTATTTTATCGCTAATAGAAAATGCTGTAAAAATGACCCATAGGGAGATAGAGGGCAAAGATATTCAGAGCATTCTCAACTTATCCCACCACCTGCTTACATCGCTAGGACAACCACTTGCAGGGATAGAAGATACGCTGAAAAAACTAAAGCGTGGAAGCAATGTACCTAGGGTGGTATTTACCAAAGGCGAACTACTCGACCAAAAAAATAAATATCACAAGTCGGGACTTTCTGCTTATTTCGATGACATCATCGTAGTAGAAGACAAAACAATAGCAGCATATAAGCAGCTTTGCACGCATTTTGGTGTTCAGATAGCGGAACTGCTGATGATAGGCAACTCGTTTAAATCGGACATCGAACCTGTGCTGAAACAAGGCGGATGTGCCATTCATATTCCTTTTCATACTGTCTGGCAACATGAAATGGTGGAAGAATATCCTCACGAAAACTTGATCGTATTGGATAGCTTCTCCGAATTGACCAAGATAATTCTATAAATCGTTTCTCCTTTGGCACGATTTTAGCTCAATAAATATATAAAAAATACAAATACTCATTATGACATTATATCCAAAACTCATAACAGATGCGCTGGAGAAAGTAATTTATCCAGGTACAAAGAAAAATATTATTGAAAGTGAGATGCTTGCAGACACACCTAGCATCAATGGCAATAAGGTGAAGTTTACATTGATTTTCCCACGCGAAACCGACCCCTTCTTGAAATCAACCCTCAAAGCTGCCGAGGCTCAGATACACTATTCGGTGGGTAAAGAGGTAGAGGTTACTATTGAAACAGAGTTTAAGAACGCACCACGTCCAGAGGTAGGCAAGTTGCTTCCAGATGTGAAAAACATCATTGCTGTAAGCTCTGGCAAGGGTGGCGTAGGCAAAAGCACCGTTTCTGCCAACCTTGCTATTGCATTGGCAAAGCTAGGTTATAAGGTGGGACTGCTAGATACTGATATTTTCGGACCAAGTATGCCAAAGATGTTTGGTGTAGAGGATGCACGCCCCACTGGTGTCAACAAAGGCGGTAGAGACTTAATAGAGCCAATAGAAAAATATGGTGTGAAGTTGCTTTCTATCGGTTTCTTTGTCAATCCAAATACGGCTACGCTGTGGCGTGGAGGTATGGCTACATCAGCTTTGAAACAATTGATTGCCGATGCCGATTGGGGCGATCTCGATTACTTTATCCTTGATACGCCTCCTGGCACTAGCGATATTCACCTCACATTGATGCAAACATTGGCTATCACAGGGGCGGTTATCGTGTCTACACCACAAGAGGTGGCTCTGGCTGATGCTCGCAAGGGCATTGATATGTACCAGAACGACAAAGTAAACATTCCTATACTCGGTTTGGTGGAGAATATGGCATGGTTTACACCAGCCGAATTGCCCGAGAACAAGTACTACATCTTTGGAAAAGAGGGTTGTAAAAAGCTTGCAAAAGAAATGAATACTCCGCTACTTGCCCAAATTCCGCTTGTACAAGGTATTCGCGAGGGGGGCGACGACGGTGCGCCAGCAGCCACAAAGGTAGACACTATGACGGGACAAGCTTTCATCAATTTGGCACAAGCTGTAGTAACGGTGGTAAATCGGCGCAATGCCAACCAAGCTCCAACAAAGATTGTTGAAATGCACGCTTAGTGAGAGAGGAGAGGTGAGAGAGTTGAGAGGTGAGATTTGAGAGAGGTGAGAATTTTTCTAGGAGTACTAGAATTACTAGGAATACTAGGATGAGCAACTCTCAAATCTAAACTCTAAACTCTAAAATCTCAACTCTCAACTCTCTATGTAAGGCTTTATCTTTGCCGCCCATACCTTGTACCCCTCTTCCGTCAGATGCAAACCATCGCGGCAATAGCTTGGCTTCATTGTTTTCTTATCTTTGCCTAGCAAATCATCGTATATATCAATGTAGATAAACTTGCTTGCTTCGCAATATTCTTTTAGCCGTTTATTCAAAGCTATAATCATATCGCCTTTGTCTTTCATATAGCGCCAAACGCCTTTTTCTGGACAAAGTGGAAGCAAGCTATGCACAAAGATTTGCGTAGCAGGGCATGCAGAATGCAGCTCGTTTAATATCCGAACAATATTATTATATACTTTATCTATTGCCAAACCATGACTTAAATCATTAGTGCCACAGTCGAAAAAAACGGCACGAGGTTGAGCAGCAATAATTTCTGGTAAACGATGATACATACCTATAGCATCATCGCCTATAATACCACGATTGACTATAAGATGATTTGTATTGAAAAAACGATTCCAATTGCCACCAAACTCCATGTGACTATCCCCAAACATAATTACCTTATCGGCGGCAATTCTACCTTCATTTGTAAATATTTTCATACGCTCTGTATAATGCTTTGAGGCTTTAAAATGGTGTGATTGTGCATTTGCTATTTGGGCAAAGAGCAGCATTCCTAAATATAACGGTATGAATAATATATAAGAAAATAGTTTCATGCTTAGTTTTATTTTCCACAAAGGTACTGAATAAATGAATACCTAGACAACGATAGTATAAAAAAAACTGGCTCATTCTTCTAAAAGAATAAGCCAGCCTAAAATATTTTTTTGCAAATCTAAAGTTTGCACTTATGTGCTTTACTTCATAATTGAGAGCACTCTTCCTAGATAAGACTGCGTTTTAGCAATGTTATATTGAATGCCTCCTGCCCAAAGACGAATACCACGTTCAATATTATTCATTGGGTTATGAAACGACTGAATAAGAACAAACATTTCTTTTGATTTTTGAACATTGAAACGATCGGATAGTTTGTAACGCTTCTTACTACCTCTTGCCTTCAAAATGTTATTACATTCTTTTACGAGTATGGGAGATATTTGTAATATTCCTGCATACTGCCCGTTGACAGCTTTTGCATTTCCTCTACTCTCTAAGTGGATAATTGCAGCCATTACTGACTCCCAATTAAACGTATCGCCCGACTTTTTTACTTCAGCGTGAGCACTTACTGCACATAAATTAATTAAAAAACCTAATACAATTACTTTTAAAAATCTCATCATTAATATTTTTCGAAACATACGAATTAAAGCCTTTGAAAAGCAATAACTACACAGTGCGTTCTATGTGAGAAAGAGTTATTACGCACCTCTGTTTCATATTAGCGGCGCAAAGATACGAAAAACAGACTAATTTATCGGTGATTTTACTTACAAATAGATCATTTCTTTGGGCTTCTTAACAAAGAAGCGACGCAATCGAACTGAAAAAACATTTTATAACACAAAGGTACATTTATAAACCAAAGAAGAAGGCTCTCATCTTTTGAGTGCCTTCTTCTTACATACACGGAATAAATTCTTTAGCCTTGATACTGAATTAGTAAGGCTCAAAAACAAATAATCTGAACGATATAACTAGCTTAGTAAGCTTACTTATTATGCTTAGCTTGCTTATCTATTTTCTCCCAATACTTCTTACCCTTTTCTTTCAATTGCTTTGTGAAGAGAATACCTTCTTTCTCGGTTTGGGCTTCCTGTTGAGGTGTTGCAAAAGCATAGCTAAAGCCCTTATTGTCTTGCCAATGACCACGCGTAAAGTCGGGTACTTCCACGGGAATATTACCATTGTTCATAGAAATACTTCCTAGCTCGGCTAGACAGCACCACTCGGCTAGGTCGTATACATCAATATCGGTAGGCAGTCCATTTCGGAGACAATACACTAGGCGTGAGTCCATAATAAAGTCCATTCCTCCATGTCCTCCCACTTCTTTGGCTTCTGCGCCATAACGTGTGATAATAGGATTTTGGTACTTCTCCTCCAACTTTTTCTTATCGGCTAGCGAAAGATATTCATGCCCTGTAAGATTATCGGCCGATAAATTCGTTTCCGAAATGTTCTTAGAATTTACAGCATAGCCCTCTATAGGGTATTTGTTAGCAAAACCTTTCGTGCCTGTTAGCTGATACATTCTGTTATAAGGCTGTGGTGTCATAACATTATGATGTATCTCTATTACTTTGCCTTGTTCGGTACGAATAAGTGTTGTAGTATGATCACCGTTTTGGAAATCGTTGCAGGGTGTTCCTAATCGGTCTTCCACAAGTTTTTTACCATTAAACGATTTTGTGTCCATCGCTACTAATGTAGTAAACTTATCGCCACGATGAATATTCATCACCTGCGCAATAGGACCTAAGCCATGTGTAGGATAAACATCGCCACGAAACTTTGAATTGTATTCCAAACGCCACCCGAGTTTGTCGTTAGCATCTTTTTTCCAATAGGCATTCCAAAACGGAGAAAGCTCATGACGATAAGCACCTTGCGCATAGATAACCTCGCCAAAAACTCCCTTCTGTGCCATATTGAGTGCATTGAGTTCGAAGAAATCATAACAGCAATTTTCTAACATTACACAATGCAAGCGAGTTTTTTCAGCAAGATTTACAAGCGCCCAGCACTCTTTTAAGTTCATTGCTGATGGCACTTCTATAGCCACATGCTTACCATGCTCGAGTGCATACTTAGCAACGAGGAAGTGGTGTAACCAGTCGGTTGCAATATAAACGAGATCAATATCCTTACGCTCGCATAAAGCCTTATACCCTTCTTCGCCATCATAGATAGCAGCGGCAGGCATAGCAGCTTTGCGAAGAATATGCTGACAAGCCTCAGCACGATTGCGCTCGTGATCACAGAGAGCTTTAACTTCTATACCATTGATGTGTGTCCAACGTTCAACTGCTCCCGGACCACGCATACCTAGTCCTACAAAACCTACACGTACAACATTTAGCTTTGGAGTAACGAGATTTAAAGCCGTTTGTTGTCCATCTGCCTTCACTGGAACTTCAGTAACAGCTTTGCCATCTTTTACTGTGTAATGCCAATCAAATTGTGCATATACCCGAAGCGCACCAAGACTTAGCATAAGTAGTCCTGCTAGAATTTCTTGTTTAAAGTATCTCATTTTTAGTTGTTTAATAAATGATAAAGAATAATTGCAAAGATAAAGAAAAAAAGCCAAACACCTAGCTTTCATTATGCAAGTAATAAAAAATAAAATAAATATTTATTAAGACATTCACACCCTAAAAGCACCAAAACGCTTAACATTATATAAATAAAGTATGCCAAATGTATATGTATGCTGAAATTGTGATACTTTTGTTTCATAAATTAAAAATAACTGCTTTAAAATAAACAATAAATGGACTAAAAATAGAAAAAAGTTATTGCATATCAGCATTTTACGAAAAGTCATAAAGGATAGCTTTGAAGCATAGGGCTTTTCTCGTTATAAGTAGATTAAAAAAACTATTCTTTTGGGCAAAAACATACATTATAACAACTGTAAAGGACTGTAAAATACACATACCCCAGTGGTTTATAGATAATAATAAGTTTTATAGAAACTGGTAGTACTTGTATTTTTCGACTAGTAATACTCAATTTTTTTTGTTGTATTGATTAAGTGGAGTAGCGTCGTGAGACGGTGCTTCACTGCTTTTTATGCTGACAGCAAAGCCATATTGCGTTTCTGTACAGCACATTTTTTATTAAGATATTCGCTTGCTAAAGCACTAAAAGGTTTAATATTATATAAATAAGACCCTTAAAAAGCATATTTATGCTTCAATTGTAATACTTTTGTGGCATAAAACAAAACCCAAAAAGTCGTGAGTGGTTTGAAAAGAAAGAAAAGATATAGCATATTTTATGCATGGATACTATTACTAGTATTCATGTTAGCACATATATGCAAAGATCTTGACCTTCATCTTTCGCTGCAACACGTACCCCACCTTAAAACAATAAAGTCAGATGTAAAGGCGCAGGTAAAAGCGTACTGTCCTACCTGTAATTTTACGTGGCAAAAATCAGAATCCGCTAAGAGTGTAACGTTTATCCCTATTCTTATCGGAATACTTATATCGCATTACGAAATAAAAGAGCTCACCGTTTGGCGACCTATTTATTCTGTAAATGCAAATTCTCCTCCATCATTCCTACTAGTCTAAAAACTTTTTTAGACTCTTGTTATTAGTTTGACTAGCTTCTGTTTGTCTTATATCAGTACGACTACTTGATATTAAGGCAATGGCTTATTGATTATTGAATGTCTAATAATCAGTATATTATCGGGTATTAGTAGTTCAAAAAAAAGACAGAGCAGTACTAGTCAAGCAAAGCTATCAAAACTTTAAAAACAAAAAAAGTTGTTGTTTTAGGAATGAAGAAACACTTTTATATTAGCCTTACCATCATTGGTATTGCTATTTTCACGCTAATTCCTTCTGCTTCAGCCCACACACAAAAGCCCCAACACGGAGTAATTGTGTCCGACTCTACCCATTCGAAAGTTCACCGTTTGGAAGAAGTTACGGTAAATGGAGAAAGGAAATTAGTAAGTAATAACGTTGTTAGTAGCCAAATTAATCAAGCTACGATCAACCGTTCAATAGGGCAATCGCTTGCAACAATGCTGGAGCGCATAAGTGGTGTAAGCTCTATCCAAACAGGCACAACAGTCTCAAAACCCGTCATTCACGGTATGTATGGCAATAGATTGCTAATGATTGTAAATGGGGCACGCCAAATAGGACAGCAATGGGGCGATGATCATGCACCTGAAGTTGATAAAAATAATAGTAATAAGATAGAAGTTGTCAAGGGAGCCGAAGCTGTTCGTTATGGATCGGAAGCCCTTGGAGGTATCATTGTTATGGAGCAAGCTATGCTTCCCTATGAAACGGATTGCATACATGGCAAGGTATTAACAATGTATGGAGACAATGGCAGACGCTATCAGATTGTAGGAAGTGCAGAAGGTGCTTTTCCATTTGCTAAGGATATAGCATGGCGCATACAGTCGACCTATGGTAATAGTGGGGATCAACGTGCTGCAAAATATATGCTAAATAATACAGGTACACGCGAGTTTGATATTGCGGGAACACTAGGCTATCGCCATAAAAACTTTCGTACGGAGTTGTCTTATAGTAGATACGACCTCAAGCTAGGGGTGCTATTCAATGCACAGATGGGCAATCAAGACTTACTATCGGAGCGCATAGCCCTTGGACGCCCTGTAATTGTTACGCCCTTTACACGCACTATAACATATCCGTTTCAGCATGTAATCCATAACAATGTAACGCTAAAGATGTTTTACAATAACAATCGTTATGGTAACTTTTATTGGCTTACGTCCTATCAAAAAGACGATCGTGAGGAAAACAGAATAAGAAGACAAAACTTATCTAATATTCCCGCAGTAAGCTTGCACTTGCAATCGCTCCAAAACCAATTCAGGTGGCGCAAAGCATATAGTGTTTGGCAAACAGAAGTGGGCGTACAACATGGCTACACCAATCATAAAAACGAACGTGGCACTGGGGTTGTTCCTATTATTCCTAACTATACAGAGCACACCCTAGGGGTATATGCTTTCCAAAAATACAATAAAAATAAATGGAGTGCAGAGCTAGGTGCTAGGTTCGATTGGCAAAACACAGCGGCTGCTGGCTACGATTGGACGGGAACGTACTATGGTGGACACCGTTCTTTCAATAACTTCACCTACAATATTGGCGCACAATATAAGGTAAACCAACACTTTACACTCACTTCTAATATAGGGCTCGCATGGCGTGCACCGCATGTTTACGAACTATACAGTAACGGAAACGAACTTGGATCGGGCAGATATGTTATTGGCGACTCGCTGCTAAACTCGGAAAATAGCTACAAGTGGGTTACCTCTGCCGTTTACAAGAGCAAATATGTTGATGTGCGAGTAGATGCCTATCTACAATGGATTAAGAACTATGTATACGACCGCCCTATGCAGAAGAACATTACTGTAATATCAGGTACTTACCCCGTATTCCAATATATGCAGGCTGATGCTTTCTTCCGCGGAGTGGATCTCGACTTACATATTCGTCCTATCACCTTACTCGACTATCACTTTACGAGTTCTATGATTTGGGCTAACGAGAAGAATACGGGTAACTACTTACCTTACATTCCTTCGTTTCGCTTCGATCAAAGCCTTGCTTACACTCCTCAACCTATAGGGAAGTGGGCTCCATGGATAGAAATAAACCACCGTTTCGTGGCACAGCAGCATAGGTTCGATCCTAATACCGACCTCATTAACACAGCTCCTCCTGCTTACAACCTATTTGGTTTCGAAGCTGGAGTAAACTGGAATATCAATCATCGCAATACACTTTTCTTCAATATAGCAGGTGAAAATATTTTCAATAAGGAGTACAAGGAATACACCAATCGAGCGCGTTACTACTCGCACGATCTTGGAAGAGACATCCGCATAACACTTGGTTGGAAATTTTAAATCCCTCAAAACAACAACATTAAATAGTAAAAGAAAATGAAAAGAATCATATTTAACACACTTATAGTCGCTGCTCTCGTTATTACAGGAATGACATTAACAAGTTGTACCAGCGACCCAGAGCGTCCTGAAAACGAAATTAACAATAAACACCACGAGGACCCTACCTCTGCTGTATTCACACTCATAGAAGGAACATTAAAGGAAGGCAAGCTTTTTTCAGCCGACCTTACCCCTAACGATGTTACGCTCGCTGACAGCAAACAAACTATCACATATGCTGTAGATGCTACCCACAGCAAGAAAAAACAAGGTTTCCACATTGACCCTGCTAAGGGAGCAACAAAGTTTGTTGTGAAGAATACAGAAGATAACCCCAACACGGTGTATCTTCTAAAGCTGGATTATTATAATGTAAAACATGAACTTATGAATGATCAGTTTTTCTTAAACCAGCAAGACCGAATACACCAGCACTTCTTCCAACTCTATCAGAAAGACTCAAACGGGATTTCTATTCGTGAAACAGATAAGCGCAAATTGCCCTTCGACTATGTATATGCCGACGAATTTAATAACAGCTTTATAGGGAAAACCAATCCTATGGGCTTCAAGGGCTTTATTGTCTTCAAAGAAAAGGGCAGAAAATTTGAACTTAAAGTAGCATTGATGCACGCTGGTAATGCGAGCAAATTTGACAACAACCATAAGGCATCCGAATTTTATACGCCTTCACCTAGTCAGATCGCAAACTCACTTTGGGACTTTACTGCTGCGCTTCCTATCGAAATTCAAGAATAACTAACGATTAGACAAAAAGGAAATGAAAAATCTATTTCAATACTTATACATACTTGCCGCAAATATGCTTGTGGCTCTTGCGCTAACTGCATGTAGTAGCGATGATTATCTTGGTGTAACAAATGGAGAAGAAGATAAGCAGCTTCCCGAAGTTCCTCAAAAACTTTCAGGTCCTATGCCTGCAAGTGTTGAGATAAGAGTAATATATGGTCATCTACATGGTTACACTAGCTTCCACGAAAATCCTCCAATAGAAGGCACCACCTTCCTTAGTAAGAACCCTACCTTTAAGTTTACGCTTAAAGATAACCAGTGGGTACCCGATAAGGCAAACCCTAAATATCTTTACGCCTTTAGTTCTGGTAAAATGTTCAACACAGAGTCTAGCACTCCTTACGCTATAGATATTCATTACTTCAATGAGAAGGGAGAGGATATTACCGAGAAAATGGTAGCCGATGGTAAGGATAAAAAGCTACAACACTTCTTTATTCCAGAGAACATCAAGCCTTTAAAGGATTTTGATAAAACGATCGACAATCCTAATAACAATGAAATATTCCGTTACGATTACATTGACCCTACCCCATTTGGAAAGACGATAAAAAAAGATGGTGCAAAGTATAACGGACTTAAAAATCCTATGGGCTTTAAGGGATATATCACCTTTGGTTACAGTCGCCATACATTTAATCTTGCAATAAAACTAATGGAGGCAAAAAATCAAAAAACAAGTAATCAAAAGGAACTCGATTTTTTCAATAACGACCAAATAGGTAAAGTTGAGCATAGTCCACGAAAAATAGCGTCATGGCTTCCTACTTCTGAACAAGAGAAAAACGATCTTTGGTATCCCACTATCAACATTCCTGTTATGGTTTACATAGATTGGTGTGAGGAATATGTAGGCGATGTAAAAATAGATGATGGAAAACTACCTAAGCTTGAAGAACTTTCACCTAAGACACAGCGCTTGGTAAAAACCATTCACGACAATCTTCACATCCCTTATAAAGAAATATTGGAGAACTTACATTATCGACTTTACGGCGATACTGACCCTGAATCGGGTAGCTATTGGTTCTAATAACCAATAGTAATTGAAGAAAAGTAGCAATGTATATCAAATAAAAAACTCAATTTTTTTTTATTGTACTGATTAAGTGGAGTGGCGTCGTGAGATGGTATTCCACTGCTTTTTTTTATATCTATAGCAAAGCTATATCGAATACCTTTACATCAACAAAAAAGCCTCTAGAATAAATTTTCTAGAGGCGGTATAAAAAAAAGTGAAATATTATATTTATAAATGGAGATTATGCCCCATACGATCTTGCTTTGTTTTAAGATAACGATAATCGTATTTATTAGGTGTTACCTCTATTGAAACATTCTCGGTAATCTCCAAACCGAAAGCTTCTAGCCCTACACGCTTTGTAGGATTGTTAGTCATAAGGCGCATCTTATGCACACCTAGATGGCGAAGCATCTCGGCACCACTGCCATACTCACGCTCGTCCGGACGAAACCCTAAGTGGATATTAGCGTCTACAGTGTCTAAGCCTTCTTCTTGAAGTTTGTAAGCTGCTATCTTGTTCATCAAACCTATACCACGCCCCTCTTGTTGCATATAGATAATAACCCCCTTACCTTCTTTTTCTATCATCTCCATAGCCTTATGAAGTTGCTCGCCACAATCACAGCGACAACTGCCAAGAATATCGCCCGTTGCGCATGAAGAATGAACACGCACTAAGATGCTTTCATCTTCTTTCCATTCGCCCTTAACAAGCGCCATATGTTCCAATCCGTTGCTCTTCTGTAAGAAAGGTATGAGCTGGAAGTTACCATATTTCGTAGGAAGGTCTACTTTCTCACCCACTTCTATTCCCGCTTCTCTTTCTAAGCGATAGGCTATGAGGTCTTTAATACTGATAATCTTCATACCCCATTCCTTGGCTTTGATCTGAAGATCGGGCATACGTGCCATCGTACCGTCTTCATTCATAATTTCCATTAACACACCTGCAGGATAACAGCCTGCCAAACGACAAAGATCGACAGCCGCCTCCGTATGACCAGAACGACGCAGCACACCATTGTCTTGTGCGTAGAGAGGATTGATATGACCGGGACGACCAAAGGTGTCAGGTTTTGCATGAGGATCGGCAAGGGCTTTTATCGTTTCGGCACGATCATGGACAGAAACACCTGTAGTACAGCCTTCTAATTTATCAACAGTAACAGTAAATGGAGTACCTAGCATAGAGGTGTTATCAGAAACTTGGTGAGGAAGATCTAGCTCTACTGCTCTTGCATTCGTAATTGGTACACAGAGCACACCACGCGCATTCTTCAACATAAAGTTCACCTTTTCAGGGGTGATAAGTTCTGCTGCCATAATGAGATCGCCCTCGTTTTCACGATCTTCATCATCAACTACAATGATAAATTTACCTTCTTTAAAGTCTTGTAAAGCATCATCTATACTATTCAACTTATATTTCTCCATAATAATATTACTATTTAAAATTACATTTTTCTATTTATAGTTTTTCCCAATCTCTTCTATAATATTTGTATTTGTAGAAGTGATTTCTTTTAAGTCTCTATACAAACGGAATCTAAAACGCCACATTCTTAGATAGAAGAATATACCTACAGGAACCATAATTGCAGAAACGATGTTCATCCATCTATGTTCAAACGGACGTGTGTGTGCCTTGGTAGCAATGATAGGATATTTGTTTAACTCACCAAGGATAATACGGTTTTTGGTGTTGCCTAAATCTTCTATCACTCGCTCTAATATATCGCTTAGCTGCTCTATCTTATGATCAGGGTGGTACTCAAAGAACACTTTTATAGGATTTGGCAACAATGTTAAACGTTTCGCCTGCGCATAACTTCTTATCTCTGCGGTCAATTCCTCTAAGATCTTTGCATCTTCTGCATAATGAGGATCGGAAATCAATACTTCTTTTCTCACAATGTTACGCTTCATACGCAATCCGAAGATACGCATCAAGGCGTTTTTGTACATATCGGCATTGAAAACTGCTGAGTCGTTATTGGCCTTATAAGTAAAGAAAATTGCCATTGGGATAAGTACCGCTGGCGAAAGTCCTTTACCAAACCATATCGCCCAATCGCCTTGTCGCGACATTTTATATCCTGTATTATCCAAGATATAAAAGATGATAAATACCAGCACACTGATAATAATAGGCAAACCAAGTCCACCTTTACGAATAATAGCACCCAATGGCGCACCTATAAAGAAGAATATCAAACAAGTAAGCGCAAGGGTAAACTTATTAATTTCCTCAATAGCATGTTGCCGAAGCAGCTTATCGCCATCGCTTGTTACCATACTCTTAAACTCAAGATCGCCCACTTCCTGCTGAACATTTGACAGAGCCATATCAACAGCCTCTCTACGCTTATCAGCCGAAAGCTTCGTATAAATAGAGTCGATATTAAAGCCTTTCGATTGCGCTAGCGTTTTCACACTCGAAAGTTGAGTTTTATTAAGTTTTGGACGCGGGTAATATAGCTCCTTTGCTTCTTTATAATATGCCCGTCCCACACTGTCGTATACTTGTACTAGCGAGTCTTTGTCGTGTTTTATTTTCGCCAAACTCTTCGTTCGTGCATCATTCGATAAGCCTGCAGCATCGGAAAGACTAAAGTCGTCACTAAAGTCGATTACTATCTTTTTATGTGCAAATGTTTCTCTGCGATAAGGCACACTAGCACTATTGCCAATTCCTTGGGAACGCATATTCTCAAACCACTCACCATTCCATAAGTTTAAGATGAGGTGTTTCTTCTCCGCAGTAGATTGAAGCATACCAGAGTCGGCAAGAATAATAGCCTGATCTTCATAACTATCCGTCATACGATACACCATAATATTATATAGATGCCCCGTGTTAAGATCTTTCTTCTCAACATAAAGATTGGTCTGCGGAATACCATCATAGAACACTCCCTCTGGGATTTCTAGTTCTGGACTCTTTTGCTTCATAGAGATAAGAAGCTGATAAATATGCTTCTGGGCTATAGGTGCCACATTGTTCTGAAAATAGAAAGACAGAATAGTAATGAGAATAGTAGTAGCAATTAGCCCACGAAACGATTGAAATAAAGATATTCCAGCCGACTTAATTGCCGTTAGCTCAGAGCTTTCACCCAGGTTGCCATAGGTCATCAATGAGGATAACAATACGGCAAGCGGTAAGGCTTGTGGCACCAACATCAAAGCCATGTAACCAAAAAATTGTGCAAGCACATCTACTGTGAGACCTTTACCAATAAGATCATCAATAGAGCGCCACAAAAACTGCATCATCAACACAAAGAGGCTGATGAAGAAAGTTCCCGTGAAAAGCATGCCAAACTGCTTGGCTATAAATATGTCTAGTTTCTTGAAGCGTAACATATATGAATGGACAAAGACATTTGTCTATCTATCAAGGGCAGCTTGCTACTAGCAAATAGAGCGCAAAATAATATTATGCGCTAGGTTACTATCCCTTATATTAAATGCAAAAGTACATAAAAATATGGTAGAACTAAGCTTTTTTAGTTTTTTTATTCTTCCGCACAAAATAGGATAAACGATTATCGAAACAAAACCATTAAATACCAGTTATAAGGTGCAATCGCTTTATTTTAGAATTCCAAAAGTTGATAATCGAGTCAGTTTCTTCCTCATCCACTTCTTCAGTAATCAGCAAATGATAATTTTCGGCTATCTCATTCTTAGCCATTTCAATGGTTGTTTCACAATCTTCGTCGTACCATCTTAGCCGAATACGTTCATTTGGAATTTGCTCTACGACAGTTGCAACTCTTGTCTCATGGTCGCGCAATGGGTCACCCCATATAAATGTCAGCTCATTACCTTCGATACTAACACTATCTGCAATCCATTTGTTTAAGCCTATCACGGTACCAATAAGTGTCCAAACAGTAGTCTTTGATCTAGTTTTCAATTCATAAGCCAAATTGATTGTTTTTGCCATAAGTTTATTTTAATTATGGATATATCTAAATATCGTTTGCAAAAATATAACTTTTTTCGCAGCATAGTACATTTTTTTTGAAATATTTTTTGGTCGTTTCCAAGTTTTTCTATAACTTTGCACTCGCTTTTAAAGCAGTAAAGGATGGCGGGATAGCTCAGTTGGTTAGAGCGTCGGATTCATAATCCGGAGGTCCGGGGATCGTAGCCCCGTCCCGCTACAATAATTATCAAGGAGTTACAGAGCTATCTGCAACTCCTTTTTCTTTGCTAATAAAATGTAGAGGTTACAACTACCTTTTCCCTACTGAGCTATTTTCGCAGCCTTGCATAATACGGAATAGAAATTTTCGTAACGATCGTTCTTACACTAACAGGATACCTGCTTAATAGTAATTGCTGACCTTTAAGGGCATAGTCGGTAGTCAAAAATTAGGGGAAACAGAGGGAAACGCAAGGAATGTAACTATTTGAAATATCATCATTTAGCATTTTTATGCTATTATCGAGTTAGGCGAAAGGAAGCATCAAACGGCAGGAGTTCCGTTACCAAATCGTAACCCATCAGGGAAAAAGCAAAAAGGGGTTACGAATTGAAGGTAAACAACTGTGTCATAGGTTTTTATTCATCATCTTTCATTTTTCTGCATCGCTCAGGAATACTTGTTCATCTGTACCTTTGCAAGCAAAGGAAATTTAGAAAAAACGACAGAAAAATGAAAGAAAACAAACTCAAAGTATCGTTCTTCGTTCAGG
>QWCH01000975.1_pt1 | contig 48694 bp, 42 predicted proteins | sample 1972671 | NCBI WGS metagenome assembly QWCH01 (sample SAMN09866713, study PRJNA288562) | Human gut metagenome isolate term3_stool, whole genome shotgun sequencing... | isolation source: gut | host: Homo sapiens | place: USA: California
CTGACGAACTGTTACTTTTGTACACGTGTGTGTCATACTGTTTAATATTTAGAGTTTTACATTTGTTTGGTGCAAAGGAATAAGGTGATTCAATGGTGGCTACATTCACCGAAAAATAACTTATTCAATCTTTGGGGCTTCAAGCAATTTATCTAATTCGGATTTAGAGATAAGCGTGTATTTGCCTTTCTTAACCTTTGGGATATTATGGTACTTCGCATAATGATAGAGTTGGTCACGAGTGAGATTGAACTTCTCCATTGCTTCGGCTACCGTATAATACTGAGGTTTTTCGGGTGCTGCCACACCTTTGGCTATATCCACGTGTTTCTTGGAATAGTACACCATGATACCTTCTTTCTTCTTCGGAATGGCATTCTTGGAAACGAAAGTGTAGATGGCAGATAAGGTCATGCCGAATTTCTCCTGCATTTCTTGTGTGCTATACCATTCGGTAATGTCGGGATTCGGGGCTTTCTTGGCAAAGTAAGCGTCCATGTGTTTCTTGCTCCAGTAGGTCTTGCCACGATTGAAAGTCCGAGGAATGTTGTTCTTCTTGGCTACCACAAATATCCATGACTCATTTACATGATACTTCTCTTTGATTTCGGCAGTAGTGTAGAAGTCGGTGATAGGGGCTTTTTCTTTGGATTGTTTGTTCTCTGTTTTTTGAACAACAAAGTCTGTCATATCTTCTATGTCAGCTCTGCGAATAAGTGTTTTCCTTTCAAATCGGATTACCTTGATTACTCCATTGCGGATATAGCGATATATGGAAGTACGTCCGACATTTAATAGTTCGGCTACTTCTGATGGGGTAAGATACTCTTTGTTTAAGTTTGGAGGAGTCTTGATGCTTTTCCCAAGTTCATGTTGCAGACTTTCGATACGCTGTTTCCTAACCCTGTCTTTGTAGGCAAGGTTGGCGCATCTGTGTGAACAATACTCTGTGGTAGTCTTGTGAGCTGTGAAAACAGCGTTGCACCACTTACATCTTTTCTGAATGTCGATTCTACTACTCATTTTATTTATCCGTTTATTTCGCCAAATCTGTTTCATCGCGTACCACCACGTACCATGACGTACCAGTGTATCCACGACCTTTCCGACCTAAAATCGGAGAGTAACAAGCGAGCAACAAATGCGGTACAAAAATGAGCGGAAAAAGCCCTATAAACGATAACCATCGCTTATAAGGCTAAAAAGAAAGGCACTCAAAATGAACGCCTTAATAATCATTGATGATATATGCTAACCGTTGGTAATCACCACTTACTTTCCGATGCAAAACCTCTCAAAAATATTCCCCAGCACCTGGTCCGTCGTAACCTCGCCGACAATATCTGAAAGATGGAAAATGCATTCACGGAGGTCTTGGGAGACGAAGTCGCCGGAGAGGTTGGAGGAGAGGCCTTCCTGGACGCGGTGGATGGAGTCGAGGGCGTGGGTTAGGGCTTCATAGTGGCGGATGTTGGTGACGATGATGTCGTTTTGGGATAGAGAAGGGATATGGGCGGCTTGGATTAATAGATCCTGCAACGCGTTAATGTTCTCTTTTTTCTTGGCGGAGATAAAGATGGACTGGACATTTTCGGGAAGGTCGGCAGGGATGAGGCCAGTTGTATCGGCAAGCAGGTCGGCCTTGTTGAAAACGAGGATCAATTGCTTCCCTTCGCAACGGGGTAGGATCTTTGCGGATAATTGGGCGATTTGTTGGGATGCATCGGCCGCATCTATCATCCAAAGGACGATGTTTGCCTGGTCGAGTTTCTGGAATGTACGTTCGATGCCGATACTCTCGATAGCGTCATGCGTCTCACGGATGCCGGCGGTATCGATGAAACGGAATGTGATGCCCTGGATGTTGATCGTGTCTTCGATTACGTCACGCGTTGTACCGTGAATATCACTTACGATTGCTTTTTCCTCGTTCAGCAAGACGTTCAGTAAGGTGGATTTCCCCGCATTCGTTTCACCGATAATCGCAACCGGAATACCATTCTTGATTGCGTTTCCCACACTAAAGGAATTAGCCAAGCGCGATATGACTGTTTCGATATGAGCCGCTAAAGCACTCAGTTCACTGCGGTCGGCAAATTCCAGCTCTTCGTGGTCGCTGAAATCCAACTCCAACTCCATCAGGGATGTAATATGCAGAAGCTGTTCACGCAGATTCTTTAATTCATTGCTGAAACCTCCGCGCATCTGGTTCAGAGCCAGGCGATGTTGACCGGCTGAGGTCGATGCGATCAGGTCGGCAACAGCTTCCGCCTGGCTCAAGTCCATTTTGCCGTTCATGAAAGCACGCTGCGTATATTCGCCGGGCAGGGCGGAGCGGCAACCGTTTTCGATCAGAAGCTGCATGATTTGCTGCTGGATATAAACGGAGCCGTGACACGTGATTTCAATCGTATCTTCTCCGGTAAAAGAGTGGGGGGCACGGAAAAGGGCTATCAGGACATCGTCTATCAGTTCTTCTCCACGCCGGATACTACCATAGCGCAACGTATAGGCTTTCTGTGGCAACAGGTCTTTTCCTGCTGTACGCGGTACGAATATAGTGTTACAGATCGTGATTGCTTCCGGCCCGGAGACACGGATTACAGCAATTCCCCCGGCTCCAGGGGCGGTTGATACGGCGCAGATGGTATCTTGATTGATCATGTGAAAAATAAATAATAAAGGGCGGTTCGCGAACCGCCCCTACGGTTTTATACGGTTATTAATTCATACAGTTGTGTTCCCAGACCGATCTTTTCGGCATGTTCCAGACCTGCTTGCCAGTTGGTTTCCGGGTGCATGATGTGGAATTTGTCGCAATCTTCCAGATGATCATGGTGCGGAGCGTCTGAAAGACGGTTGCCTGTTTCCAGGATCGGAGCTTTGATCACCATATCGGCACACGCTTTGTCAAGGGCAACCGGATCAAAAGAGGCTGCGATACCCAAATCCGGGATGATAGCCGCGTCATTATGATTCCAACAGTCACATTCCGGCGATACGTTCATGATGAAGCTGACATGGAAATGCTTTTTACCTAATAATACCGCTTTGGAATATTCGGCAATCTTATAATTCAGACGTTCGGAAGTATCCCCTTCACCCATGACGGCCCCGTCGTATTGGCAAAGAGCGACACACTGGCCGCAACCGACGCATTTCGTGTAGTCGATCTCTGCTTTATGCGACGCATTCAGATGAATGGCATCGTGGCGGCAATGCTTGACACAGATATTACAACCTTTGCAACTTTCGATGTCGATTCTGGGTTGCGAAGCCGAATGAAGCTCCAGCTTTCCGCCGACACTGGCGCATCCCATACCGATGTTCTTTAAAGCGCCTCCGAATCCGGTCTGTTCGTGCCCTTTGAAGTGGTTCATCGTGATGACGATATCCGCATCTGCAATGGCAGAACCGATTTTAGGAGCTTTGCAATACTCACCGTTAATCTCAATTTCCCGGTATTCCGTTCCTTTCAGGCCATCTGCGATAATCACATCGCATTTGGCGGAAATAGGATTGAAACCGTTTTCCATAGCGCTCTCCAGATGATCCACGGCATTGGCACGACGGCCTGAATACAAGGTGTTACAATCCGTGAGGAAAGGCTTTGCCCCGAGGCTGCGAAGTAACGTTGCCATCCGGGCAGCATAGTTCGGACGAATATATGCCAGGTTTCCCGGCTCGCCGAAATGGATCTTAATCGCTGTAAATTGATTTTGGAAATCAATGTTTGCTATCCCGGCACGTTTTACAAGACGTTCCATCTTGTCCAGCAGGTTACTGGACGGAGTCGTGCGGAGATTGGTGAAATAAACTTTAGATGTTTCCATTTGTTTATTGGTTTAGAAATGCAAAGGTACGAAAAAAACTATTCTTCCTGTGAGTTGTTGGTTTTGTAGATTGGCTTTAATATAGTATTTTTGTCTCAAATCAGTTATAGTATGGACATGTATCGGCTAAACCATGAGCAATTGCTCAAGGGTGTCAATTTGGGTTTCCAACGTTATTTATCCCGGCAGATCAAGTGGGACAAGAGGTTGATCGGTATTTTCGGTGCAAAAGGTGTCGGAAAAACAACCTTGTTGCTTCAGCATATCAAATCCGCTTATGGGGATTCGGATGAAGCATTGTATTTGCCACTCGACAATATATGGTTTCAGGAACAGCAGATGTTACCCGAGATCGTGAAGACGTTTTACGAGGATGGCGGCAGGCATCTTTTTCTGGATAGTGTCCACCGCTATGGTGACTGGGAGCGGGCGATAGTGCATTTATATGAAACTTACCCTGAGATGCAGATCGTATTTGCCGCACCTTTATTGCTTGAGGGTGATAAGGCGGAACTGCCTTTTGCCGGGAAAGGAGATTGGTACAAGTTGCACACAATGTCGTTCCGTGAATATTTGTCCTACGAGGGAGCGCTTGACCTTAAGCCGGTCCCTTTGGATGAACTGCTGCTTAACCATGCGGAAGTGACACAGCAGGTGATGGATGAGATCAATGTCGTTCCGATCTTCCGGAATTACCTGGAACATGGTTGCTATCCTTTCTATTGGGAAGATCCGGATGCTTTTATTTTCCGTTTACAAGATATGGTCCGTGACTCGGTCGATATAGACTTGGTTTCTGTCCACCCGATGAATTTCGGAATGTTCCGTAAGATGAAACAACTGCTGGTGCAGCTTGGTAAAGAAGCGCCCGAAGTACCCCGCATGCAAGCCTTGTCGTCAAAGTATGAATTAGATAATACGCGTGTGCATAAATTGCTGGATTATGCGGAAGAGATAGGCGTCCTCCGGCTTTTGCAGGCAACGAAAGAAGAAGGCGGCCTGTCCCGTGCCTACCGGTCGTTCACGGCAAACACCAATCTGATGGCAAGCCTTTTCCGGGAAATGGAACGCGTTTATCTCGGTGAAACCTTTTTTGTCGATCAGATGTCGAACTGCGGGACGGTTGAGCTTTTACAGAATGGCGATTACCGGGTAAATGATAAATATACATTTATGATCGGCGATCCGTTGATGGATTATGATCGGATCAAGGATGTGGAGAATGCCTTTGCCGCCATTCACGGACAGCCGAAGAGCGTAGGAAACAAGATCCCTATCTGGGCGCTCGGCCTTTGCTATTAATAGATTGTGTCATAAACTAAATAGACTAAGTTATGTTGGAAAATATGAAGAACAGACGGACGATCCGTAAATATACGACTCAGGACATCCCGGATACATTGCTGAATGAATTATTGGAAATAGCAGCCCGTGCCTCCAATACGGGAAATATGCAGTTATATAGCGTCGTCATTACCCGCGATAAGGCGAATAAGGAAAAGCTGGCTCCCGCCCATTTCAATCAGCCGATGATTACGACTGCTCCGGTTGTGCTGACTTTCTGTGCCGATGCCAACCGCTTTGTCAAGTGGGCGGAGCAACGTAAGGCTGTGGCCGGTTTTGATAACTTCCAGACTTTTATCGCTTCGACGATCGATGCGATGTTGTTTGCACAGTGTTTCTGCACGGCTGCGGAAGAAAAAGGACTGGGAATCTGTTACCTGGGAACGACTGCCTATAATGCGGATAAGATTATTGAAGCCCTCTCGCTTCCCCGTCTGGTAGTGCCTATCGTAACAGTGACAGTCGGTTATCCGGACGGAATGCCTGAACAGGTGGAACGCCTGCCGCTCGACGCTGTTATCCATCAGGAAACTTATACGGATTATACGCCTGCCTCTATTGATGCGTTGTACCACGACAAAGAAGAACTGGAGGTCAACAAGCAATTTGTACGGGAAAATGAGAAAGAAACATTGGCCCAGGTATTTACGGATGTGCGTTATACGAAGGCCAACAATGAATATTTCTCGGATGTCTTGTTGAAGGTCTTGAAAGACCAGGGTTTTATGAAATGATCTGCACGTTGTAGTGCATGAACAGCCCGCTTTCGATAACCCCGGTAATCGATTTGATCGATCTCTCTAAATTATCGGGAATGTCGTCGAACCAGGCATCGAGAATCAGGTTTCCGTTCTCCGTGATTACGGGACCATCTTTCCCTTCTGCCATTCTTAATTTGATTTCTTTTGGATTATAAGCCCGGAGTACTTCTTCCACGTAAGTAAGTGCTTCGGGATATATTTCTATGGGAACCGGAAAGCGGGTGCCTAACTTCGTGACCATCTTGGAAGGGTCAGCGATAATATAGGTACGGGGACTGGAACTGATCAGTAGCTTCTCTTTAAACATCGCTCCGCCGCGTCCTTTTATCATGTTGTGCTCCGTATCGATTTCGTCAGCGCCGTCGAATGTCCAATCCGGTTTATGTTCCCACAGGCTGGTGACGGGAATCCCTAAGCGGGTGCAAGTCATACGGATCTCCTGTGAGGTCGGGATAGCGCGGATGCGCAGCTGTTCGTTTTTGACTCTTTCTGCAATCTTTGTTAATGCCAGGTAAGCGGTCGAGCCGGAGCCTGCACCAATAATATCCCCGTCATTCACCATAGAGGAAATGACCTTCGCCACTCTCTCTTTCTCTTCTCTGTTGGAAATGGACTTACCCCACTCCAAAGATGATAATATAGTCTTTCCCCATTCCATGATCCATATACATTATATATAATGTCAACAACCGGCGGGAAGATTCGGTTCTCAGATCCGGTCTAATACTGTTTCGATCAGGCCGGTCATGGAACCTTTGTATTCGGTGTTCATGTCTTTGGCAACCCGTCCGGCAATGATGCAACAGACAGTCATTGCCCGGTGTCCCATCAGGGCGGACAGTCCCGCAAGCGATGAACTTTCCATTTCGAAGTTCGTGATCTGACTGCCGTTATAGTCGAATGCTTCGATTTTCCGGTTCAGTTCAGAATCGGCAAGCGGCAGACGAAGCTGGCGGCCTTGCGGACCGTAGAAACCGTTGGCGGCAATCGTTACGCCCCGGATAATGTCGCCCTGCGTGATCTGTTCGACCAGCGAAGGATCGGCCGAAACGACATACGGCTGGATGCCGCTTAGTTTCCACTCTAACTGTTTAAGGAGTTCCGCCTCGAACGCCCTGTTGCGTACTTTGGCAGAGTCGGCATAGAAATACAACACCCCGTCGAAGCCGATCGATTTTTCGGCTGCCACGTATGTGCCGACGGGGACGAATGGTTGCAAGCCTCCTGAAGTACCGACACGTACCATTGTCAGTTGCCGGAAGTCCGGTTTGATGGTACGCGTGGCAAAGTCGATGTTTGCCAATGCGTCCAATTCGTTCAGGACGATGTCGATATTATCAGTCCCGATGCCGTGGGAAAGCGTTGTGATGCGCTTTCCTTTATACGTTCCGGTGATCGTATGGAACTCGCGGCTTGACACTTCGCACTCTTTCGTATCGAAGTAAGCCGCAACCGTATTCACACGATCAGGATCGCCAACCATAATAATCTTGTCGGCCAACTGTTCCGGTCTCAGATGCAGGTGAAAGCAACTGCCATCGGGATTGATAATGAGTTCAGAAGGTGCAATCATGATTCTTTTAGTCCTTTAACGGTTTGGAAGGCGTACTTGTCGGCTTGGCGATTGCTTCGCGCATGCTGGTGTCAGCCTCGATATTCTTCATTTTATAGTAGTCCATGACGCCTAAGTTGCCGGAACGGAATGCATCTGCCATCGCTTGCGGAACCTGTGCTTCGGCTTCGATCACTTTGGCGCGGGCTTCCTGCGCTTTGGCTTTCATTTCCTGTTCGAGTGCAACGGCCATCGCACGACGTTCTTCGGCTTTAGCCTGGGCAATGTTCTTGTCGGCCTGTGCCTGGTCCATCTGAAGGAAGGCACCGATGTTTTTACCTATATCTATATCGGCGATGTCGATGGAAAGGATTTCAAAAGCAGTCCCGGCATCCAATCCTTTGCGGAGTACCAGCTTGGAGATGGAATCCGGATTCTCCAATACCGTCTTGTGGCTTTCGGACGAACCGATGGACGAAACGATGCCTTCGCCTACACGGGCCAGGATTGTTTCTTCGCCTGCACCACCGACCAACTGCTTGATATTGGCACGAACCGTCACGCGCGCTTTGGCGATCAACTGGATACCGTCTTTGGCAACGGCAGTCACAGGAGGCGTGTCGATCACTTTCGGGTTTACAGACATCTGCACGGCTTCGAATACGTCACGTCCGGCCAGGTCGATAGCGGTAGCCATCTGGAAAGGCAGGTCTATGTTTGCTTTGGAGGCCGAAACCAGGGCATGGACGACCTTTTCCACGTGTCCGCCAGCCAGGTAGTGCGCTTCTAACTCATCACGGGTCAATGTTTTCAGACCGGCTTTGTGGGCTTCGATCATGGCACGGGTGATGATATAAGGCGGTACATTACGGATACGCATCAGGAAGAGTTGTATCAGCGAGATGTTGACACCCGAAACTTTTGCCGAGATCCACAGCAGGAACGGCACATAATAAAAGAATATAACCAACAGCAGTATCGCTGCGCCCAGTAGGGCTATCGGAACAAAGGTCATTTCCATGTGAATAGAATTATAGTTATGAATTATGAATTATTTTTCCTTTTTACCAGTACGTTGTAACCGTCTACGCGCATCACCTCGACCGGTGTGCCTTCATCGATCAGTTCGTCCATCGACTTGGCTTCCACTGTGATCCCTTTGATACGGGCTTTGCCGATAGGAGCGAGGCGGGAAAGCGTTATCCCTTCGTCACCCGGCACGATTCCTAAATCCCGGCTGGACACTAACTTCGAGTCTACGTCCGTTTTCAGAGCCACCCGGTTGAACGATTTAGAGCGCAGCAGCCATGCAAATGAAGCTATAAACACCAAAAGCGAAACGCCTAACGTTATATTTCCCATCCATACACTTACCGAGTAGGCATAAATCAGTCCTCCGGCTGCAAAGAGGAATCCTCCTACACCTGCCACCGTGATTCCCGGCAACATGAATATTTCCAGCAGGACGAGCACGATGGCTACAATCATTAGGAAAGCGATGATAAGCGTTTCGAATAACATAAGAGTCGTATTATCGTTTGTTTGTCAAATATTTGATTTCTGCATTACGAGCCTTCTTCTCCAGTTCGCCGGGCTGCCCCATAAGTGAGTTCAGTTGCTCTTCCGCTTCGAGGATGGTTGGCTTCAACTGGTCTTTGCGGGCCTTATTCCCTTGGACGTATGATGCGCGCAGGCCGTCCAGCTTTCCGTTCAGCTCTTTGATCTGCTTATTGAGGGCGACCACCTTTTCGTAATATCCTTTTGCTTCCGAGCTTTTGATATCGTCCAACTTATAGTAGACAATGTCATTGCCGATGATAAACTCGAAATCCTTTTCTATCTTTTCTTCCCCGTAAGGAATCTCCGTATGGGAAAGGCGGATCAGCTCGGCATAGTCGGAACCTTCCTTCCAGGAGTCCTGAATGGAGGTGATCGCCGCACGGGCCCGCTTCAGATCGATGTCCTCACTTTCCACCCGCTTGTGCTCCGGGTTCGGAATAAAGAGGTAGACGCAGGCCTTGCCTTCCGGTTGGAAGCGGTCGGAAACGAACCAGCCCAATCCCTTCACCTCGTCGAACACCATCATATAGTCGTTGTAAGGCGAGTTGAACGGCATGCCCAACTGCTCCGGGGCCAGATACGTATCGGAATTGATGTTATAGCGGGTGACAAACAGGTCGTAACCGCCTATCGAGCCGTTCCCTTTGGAGGCGTAATAGATCGTGGCACCGTCAGGAAGGACAAACGGATAGTTGTCGTCATCGTTACTGTTGATATTCATCGGCAACTGTTTTTCGTCTCCCCATTCATCCATCAGCATAGATTGTGTGAAGAGGCAGTAGCGATCGCCGTCTGTCGGATGGGCGTAGTATATCTTGTCGCCTTTCTGGTTCTTATAGACCGTCGAGCCCACCGGCTCGTTTGTCTGAAAGAAATCTTTATAGGTTTCGAGCGTCCCGCTTTCTTCACTCAGGATATAGGCGGAGAGGAAATCATCTTTGTCGACAACCAGGCTGTCGATGATCTGCACGTCTTCCACTTTCTCCATCATGCGCTGGGCATTGTTTGCCAGGTCGAGCCTTGCCTCGAACGCTTGCGGGTCCTGTTTCTTTTTAGCTAACAGGTCGATGTAGTCCTCCAGCATTTCGGCTGCCTGATCGAAACGGTATGTCTCGTAATAAATCTTGGACATATAGTTATAAGCCTCCTGCACTTTGCGCTTGACAGCTACTTGCAAGTGTTTTTCGGCACCCGCCAAATCTCCGGTCTCGTAACAGCAGACACCGTACCAATGATTATAAGATGAATTACTGGGAGCCTGCTTGACCAGCTTTTCAAAAGCCGGCTTGGCTTCCGCATATTTCCCTTCATTATATAATTTCTTTGCTTCGGCCAGACTTTGCGCATGCAGCCCGCCGCAGAGTAACGTAATTCCTATTGTATAAAACAGTTTATGTGATAACCAATTCATAGTACCTTAATTGTATGATATAATTATACCGTTTCAAAGATAATAATATTTTTAGTAGAGGATGCAATTCGCGGGATAAATATGTATTTTTGTGCCCGATTAAAAAAGAGTATGGCAAAGCTGACGGAAGAAGAACTCCTGTTTCGAAAAGTAGAAGAGAAGGTTAAGAAGGCAATATTCGAATATGGCCTGATCTCGGATGGCGACCGTATCCTGATCGGACTGTCGGGCGGCAAGGACTCTTTGGCGCTGGTAGACCTGCTGGGACGGCGTTCCAAAATCTTCCGGCCCCGGTTCGATGTCGTCGTGACGCATATTGTCATGTCGAACATCCCGTACCGTTCGGATCTCGACTACCTGAAGGGATGCGCCGAAGAGCACGGGCTTCCCTTTTTCGTGCACGAGACGAGTTTCGACGCCTCGACCGACACCCGCAAATCTCCCTGTTTCCTTTGTTCCTGGACACGGCGCAAAGCCTTGTTCGACATTGCCCGGCAGCACGACTGTAACAAGATTGCATTAGGGCATCACCAGGACGATATTCTCGAAACGCTTCTGATGAATATGATCCATCAGGGGGCGATCGGGACGATGCCTCCGCGTCTGAAGATGGATAAGTTCGAGATGGAGATTATCCGCCCGATGTGCTTAGTGGAGGAGAAGGAGCTGGTCCGCATTGCGGCGTGGCGGGGTTACAGGAAGCAGATCAAGAATTGCCCGTACGAATCCGGTTCCAGCCGTTCGGATATGAAGGAGGTTTTGTCGCGTTTGGAAGCGATTAACCCAGAGGCGCGCTACAGCCTTTGGAGCAGTATGTCGAATATTCAGGAGGATTATCTGCCTCACAAACTAAAATAAATTATGCAGGGATTTTATACTATTCTGTTATTGGTTGTGTCCAATGTCTTTATGACGTGTGCCTGGTACGGGCATCTGAAGATGAAACAGCAGTTCAGTTGGTTCGAGCATCTGCCGTTGATCGGCGTTATCTTGTTTAGCTGGTTTTTAGCTTTCTTCGAGTATTGTTTCCAGGTTCCGGCAAACCGGATGGGATTCCGTGATAACGGCGGCCCGTTTAACCTGATTCAGTTGAAAGTGATCCAGGAGGTGATTACGCTGGTTGTCTTTGTCGGATTCAGCACGATTGCCTTCAAAGGCGAATCATTCAAATGGAACCATGCGTTAGCGTTCCTGTTCCTGGTGGCGGCTGTTTACCTGGTGTTTAAAAAGTAAACAGGGAAGAATTGCAGAACTAATATTTCATATCTGGCAAATAGCGAATCAATAACGGATAAACACCGGTCCTCTATTGCATGTTACGGCTGTATTCCTTTTATGTCACAACTGTCTTCCTTCTATGTTACAGTTGGATTTCTTTTGTTTCACGGCTGTAACATGAATAGCGGGTAGGTATGGAAGGGGCACACATCCCGCATCGTTCATTCTATCTGCCGGGTTATTCATTCCTTTACGGCACTATAACCCCATGAAGTACTGCAATACCATTTCGCAAGCGATCTTGACGAGTCAGGACCTTCACGCTTGTTTAAGTTTTAAGAAATAATGAACCGTTAAATCATCATTTGTGCATACCTGAATAGTGTTGTTTTGCTGAAGAAAAGCCGGTTTGTGTCGGCAAAATGGCGGATTAATTACCGGGTGATGGGCTGTGCGGAAAAGAAAAGAGAGCATGCCAAGTGTGTCAGGCATACTCTCTTATATATAAAGATTTAGTTCAGGATAACTCCGCTGTTATCCAACGGATTCTGTGTCAGTTTGCTACCGCTCGGATAAGAGTTTATAGCCGTTTGCGGGATGAAATAGGTTACGCGGTATTCTGTTGCCGGTATGTCTTCCATCGCGTTTTGCGGACCCGGATAATGACGTGTCAGTGCTTCGCCGTTACGAAATACGTCGTAGCTGCGTTCTGCCTGATAGGCCAATTCCAACTGACGTTCCTTATCGATCAAGGTCGGGGCGGTCGTTGCATCCAGTGAAGAATAACCTGCGCCGGGGATAGAGCGTTCGCGAATCGTGTTGAGGTCGCTTAATGCTTCACCGTAACGTCCCATTTTTGCGTAAGCCTCGGCCCGGTTCAGATAAAGTTCGCCCAGGCGGGAGATGAGCGGAGAGTACAGATGCGAGTCTTCGCCTTCACGTGAGCATTTTGTAATGTAGAATTCCGGATAGACACGGTTTAGTGACATCTGGTAGTCGATTACACCGGTGTAGGTGTTACCGTCGGAATACTTGATTGAATAGATTTGCTGGGCTTCATTGACCGGCGTCATCGGATAAGTGTTTGTTACGTCTCCAACTGTTTCCGAGCAGGTGTATTGGTTCCCGTTTTTATTCAATGCGGCCTGTACGTAGTTGTAGTTCGTATGCTTGCCGCTTGCGTCGTAAACGTTCTTGATGAAACGGAATACTTCGGTGTATTTACCGTTGTCGTCTTCGACATATTGCGGTTCGATAAAGTTCGCACGGGCATCGACAATCTTTTTCTGATCCGGACGCCAGTCGTTACGACCGGTTTCGTTCAGCAAGTCTATATACTTGGCGCTTGCAAACATTTCACCCCAGCCCATACCGCCGATATTGGCATACATACCTCCGATGCCGTAATAGTGGTCATCGCCGGAGAATTCGGAAGCAACCCGTTTAACGACGAAGATGGATTCCTTGTTGTTTTCTGGAACATAGGTGTTGTAGAACATGAACTCTTCGCGCGGCAATAACTGGTATTCGCCGGAATTGATCACTTGTGTTGCATAATAAGCGGCAGAATCGGCATATTGCGTGTTCGGATTCAAATAGGTACCGCTCATATAAAGATATACGCGCGACAGCATGGCTTGTGCCGCACCTTTGGAGGCATAGGCGGGACCATCGTTGACTGTCAGCATGTTTTCTGCTTTTCGGAGGTCGGCGATCGCTTGTGCGTAACTTTGTGTGACGGTTGCACGGTCGGGCAATTGCAAGTTGTTCAAGTCGTCCGGCGTACCGTTGACGATAGGGACACCTAAGTTTTTGTCCGGAGCCTGATAATAAGGACGGGCGAAGGCACGGGTCAGATAGAAATACATCATGCCCCGGATGTAGTAACATTCGCCTAATTTATTATCGATCTCGGTACTTTGTCCTTCTTCGATCATTTTGATGACGTTGGAAGTCTGGGCGATAGCTTTGTAGCCGGAATCCCAGAAACTCTGCAAACGGTAGTTATTGGCCGTGCGTGAATAGGATATGAATTCGTAGAAGGCATCCGTGGAAGAACCGCGAATCATCATATTGTCGCCGGCATACTCACCTAAACGGTGCATCGGGTCGGACCATGTTTTCAATTGGGCGTATGCGCCACGTACCAGACCGTCGAGATAAGTGTTCGGGTCCGAAGTAATGTCTTCGGCAGCCATGCTTCCATTCGGCAACCGTTCGATGTCGCAGGAAGTCAATGCTACACCTGCGCAGGCAGTTACTATAAGAAATTTTGATATAATCTTTTTCATACGTGCTTTGCGTGTTAGAATGTTAAATTAAGACCAAACATGAATTTGCGGGTAGACGGGTAAACAGATGGTCCTACGGAACCAATTACGGTCGTACCGTCTTTAGCAGGAATTTCAGGATCGACACCGGAATAACCGGTTATGGTGAACAAGTTTTCCCCAGCGAAGAATATACGCATGTTTTGAATGTAATATTGCGGTAAGCTGAGGTTGTAGCCGATCGTCAATGAACGGAGTTTCAAGAAGTCGCTGTTTTCCAGATAACGGGTAGATGCTTTCTGCGAGCCGGACTGGTTGTTATAGGATGCAACCGGGTGTGTTGCAATGTCACCGGGCTTTTCCCAGCGGCTCCAACCGTCCTTCAGCTTCATTTGGTTACGGTCGGTATAAGCACCGTCGGAGTCATATTCCTGACGTGAATAGTTATAAATCTTACCTCCGATCGAATAACCGAATACGGCATTCAAATCTATGTTTTTCCAGTTTAACGTGGTGTTGAATCCACCGAAGAGCTTAGGAGTGGAGGGCGGACAAATTATCTGGTCAGCTTTCGCGTAATCTTCCGTGATGACGCGGCTGCCATCTTTGTCTGTCGTGTACCATTGTGGAGCTCCGGTTTCCGGATTAACGCCTGCCCACTCTTGCATATAAAATGCATCGCTGCTATAACCTACTTTCAGAATTTTGTCGGCTTCACCGGCAATGCCGATACCGCCACCTCCGATGATTTCCAAATCAGGATCGTCGCCGTACAATTTTTCGACAATATTCTTATTGTGTCCCAAATTGGCTTCCAAGCTCCAGTTCCAGTCTTTCGAACGGATGATATCTCCGCCGATGGTCAATTCGATACCCTTATTACTGATTTCACCGACATTCTGCCAGCGGCTGGTTACACCTGTAATACCGGATATCGGTGTCCGGTAAAGTACGTCAGTTGTGTATTTATTATAATAGTCGAGTACGATATGCAGTCGGTTGTCAAACAGATTTGCATCCAGACCCAATCCGAATGTGGAAGTTTGTTCCCATGTCAGATCCGGATTGCCTACTTGGCTGATCAGTGTTCCCGGTACGCCGTCGTAGTTGGCGGAGACGGAATAGAGGGCATATTGCGGATAAAGTTCACCCGGTCTGTTACCCATCGTACCGTAAGAGGCACGCAGCTTTAATGCATCTACCCAATCCGCATTAAACCAATGTTCCCGGTGGATATTCCAACCGCCACTGATGGAGTAGAAATTACCGTAGCGTGCATCTGTTCCGAAGTTAGAGGCCCCGTCACGGCGGAGAGATAGTTCAGCTACATAGCGGTTGTCGTACGAATAGTTGGCGCGCATAAAGAAAGACTGGCTTGCCGATTCGCTCAAACTGCCTCCGACCTTTTCGGGCAGGGCTGTTACGTCCAGTACTTCAAAGCCCGGGGCGAATCCCGTACCGATAGCTTTTGTCGCTTTGCCTTGATAGTCTTTGAACTCATAGGCCAAGATGGCTTCCACCGAATGTTTGCCGAATATCTTATTGAAGTTCAGCAACTGGTTGGTGTAGCGGCGGGTTGTATTGCTTTGATATTCCTCGATACGTCCGTTTACGCCTAAAGCTCCGTTACTGCGGGGGTCAGAGTAGGAATGGTAATAGTAGTTCGTGTACTGATAGCTGTTGGTTGAACGGAATGTCAGCCAATCTGTGATCTTGATGTCGAAATCCAGATTACCGAGGAATTCGTATGTTTTATAATCCGTATGGTTGCCATACGAGAGGTCATTCAGATAGTTTGTCTGCTGGCTATTCACCCATCCTTGATAACGGTCCGGAACTAAATTCCCTTTTTCATCATAAGGACTATCCCAAGGAAGCATGGAGTACATGGCAGTAACCGAATATTGCGCATCTTCTACATCGCGCATACCACCCGATATAGACGGTCTGATTGTCAACCATTTGTACGGGGTATAGGTGGAACGGTAGCGGAACGTATAACGTGAATAATCATACCCTTTTACGGCACCATCTTCATCATAATAACCTACAGACAAGTAGGATTTTAAGTTTTCGTTCCCACCGGAAATGGATAAATTGTAATCCTGTGTGAATCCGGCGTGTGTGGCGAGATCCCACCAGTCGAAATTGGAATTACGTAATTCCGGATTCCAACGTGTGAAATTGACCATTTCCGGGTTGTTGAAAGAATTGTAATAGTCATACAACTCGGCACCGTTCATCATTTTCAGATTACCGTTGTTCAGTGTGCTGACACCCAATTTAGCAGAAGCGTTGATCTGCATTTTACCGCTTTTGGCTGATTTGGTTGTTATAAGAATTACACCGTTAGCACCTTCGGAACCATAGATAGCGGTAGAGGCTGCATCCTTCAGGATGGTCATGGTCTCGATATCCGCAGGATTCAACAGACCGGCTCCATCTCCGACAATTACGCCATCGATTACCCATAGGGGAGCTGTCGAGCCGCTCAACGTGGCTTTACCACGCACCATTACAGCGCCTTTTGCACCCGGCTGTCCCGAGCCCGGGGCAACAAAAACGCCAGATATTTTTCCGTTCAGCATGTTTTCAACCGACGGAGTCGTGATGTCGGTCAGTTTTTCATCTTTGAGTGTCTGCAAAGCTCCTGTCAGACTCTCTTTGCGTTGTACACCATAGCCGACAATTACTACTTCGTCCAAGGCCTGTGAATCTTCTTTCAAGGCAATCTTGATACTGGCCTGTCCGGTGTAGGGGATCTCTTGTGTCATATACCCAATAAAGGAGACTTGGATGATATCGCCTCGTTTCAGACCTTCTAAAACGACCTGACCATTACTGTCAGATACGTTTCCGTTAGTCGTACCCTTTATTACTACGGAAGCTCCGACCACAGGGCCGAAAGAATCTTCCACTGTACATGTTACTTTCCCATTCTGTTGGGAAATGCTGACACCTTGCTTTACCGGGGCTGTATCTGCCCAAGCTCCTCCCGGAACAGCCAAAGCTCCCGTTAGCAAAATAGTACTTACTAAATTTAACTTTTTCAACATAGGATTATAGATTAAAAAGAATACTGTCCGATTTTTTATGCCATCATATCTCGAATACAATAAAGGAGAGAATATTTTTGGCGATTTATGTTTTTGTTTTATACGTGGTTCTGATAGAACTAAAGCCAAAATGGCTGTATTCTGACTGTTATAATCGGATTGATAAAAGTCGGTATGCAACTTGGGTAAAAACCGGAAGTGAGAATGAAACTTTTTGTGTTAATTTTGATTAATAACCAGTATTTATTTGCAAGAATAATTTACGGGTGTAAATATTTACATATATTTGCCAACGAAACGACGAAGTTCTATCAGAACTCCGGCATTATTTAGAATTTTTTTTGATTTAAATAAGCGAGTATTGCTTCTTCGTTATCCGGGTGGAACCATTTAATATCAGTGTCCCGCTTGAACCAGGTCATCTGTTTGCGGGCGTAAACGCGGGAGTTGCGTTTGATCTTTTCGATGGCAAAGTCCAAAGTCCATTCACCATCCAAATATTTAAACAGTTCTTTGTAGCCGACCGTGTTGAGGGAGTTCAGTTCACGGAAAGGATAGACGCGGCGTGCTTCTTCCAGCATGCCGTCGGCCATCATCTGGTCTACGCGGCGGTTGATGCGGTCGTACAGCTCTTCGCGGTCACGGGTCAGCCCGATCTGTATGATCCGGAACGGACGCTCTTTGCGGGTATTGGTGCGGAAAGATGAATAAGGTTTGCCGGTCATACGGCAGATCTCGACGGCATGGATCACGCGTTTGTAGTTGTTGCGGTCTACTTCTTCATAATGTATGGGATCGGCTTCTTTTAATTCGGCAAGGATAGGGGCAAGGCCCTTTTCTTCAAATTCTTTGTAAATGGCAGTTCGTATTTCGGGCGTGACGGTAGGGATGTCATCGATTCCTTTCGTAACAGCGTCGATATACATCATACTACCGCCCGTCATGACGATGGTCGGATGTGTGCGGTGAAGCTCCCGGAGCAGGGCCATCACATCTTCTTCAAAATTGCTTGCGCTGTAATAATCGGTGAGTGACAGGGTGCCGACCATATAATGCCGTACACGTGCCATCTGTTCAGCCGTAGGGGCGGCTGTGCCTACCGGAAGGTCTTTGTAGAGCTGACGGGAGTCGGAAGAAATGATCGGTGAACCGAAATGCTCTGCGATGCGCAGGCTCAGTTCCGTCTTGCCGACTCCTGTCGGCCCCAATAGGATGACAAGAGAGTTCATTAATCAGAAACGCTCGTCGTCGTACGGATTGTCCATCGGTCCGTCGCCGAGTCCGTCGAAACCTTCTTTGTCGAGTTCATCAATATCGTATTCGGAATCACCATAGAAATCTTCGCCGATTTCGGTGTTGCCGGCTTTCGGGTCCATATCGTCGAACGACATGATTTGCACAGGCGCTTCGCCTATAGACTTACTGCATACGGGTTTGTCCAGATCCTTTCCGGGGATGATCTCGCGGAGTTCCATGAAGAAAGCGCGTTCGGTCATATAATCGAAGACGAAAAGCAACTTCTGGTGTTCGTCTTCCAGGAGTTCTTCCAGACGCGTATCTTCCATTATATAATTGTCCACTTCGGAAGTGGTGTCCATCTCAACCAGGGTGATTTCCGTATTCTTGCTCCAGTCGTCATCGCAGATGAAGAAAGAACACATCTGATCTTTTGTGTACCCAACAGAGTCCATAATGGCATTGTACAAATCCAGGAATGTAGCTTCCGAGTCGATTTTTATCTCGCGTTTGAAGTCGTCAACTTCATCTGATAGAATTAGAAATCTAAATACCATAATCGTTATTAGTTTTTTGTTGGTTCAAAAGTAGTAAAATAAAAATAATGTGCCAATAAAATAATGTGCCAATATGCCAATGGGAGTATGAATTTAATTGGCACATTGGCACATTGCCATATTATCACATTATTTACTCATCAATCGAACCTCTGACAATACCACGCTGGGATGATTTGATGAAGTTGAGGATCAAATCACGTTCCTCGCTGGGTTCGTATTCCGTTTCGATTGCTTTCAATGCTTCCGTATTGTTGAGGCCGCGCGTGTAAAGCGTCCGATAGATATCCTGGATCAGGAATACCTGTTGGTTGGTGAAACCGCGACGGCGCAAGCCTACGATGTTGATACCACAGTAGACGATCGGGTCGCGTCCGATCAGCGTGTAAGGAGGAATATCCTTGCCGATGCGTGAACCGCCCTGTACCATTACATGTTTGGAGATGCGGGAAAACTGGTGGACCAGGCTGCCGCCGCTCACGATGGCGTAGTCGTCAATCTCTACTTCCCCAGCAATCTGCGAAGCGTTACCGATAATGATATTATCTTTCAGCACGCAGTCGTGGGCAATATGGGAATAAGCCATGATCAGGCAGTTGCGGCCTACGACCGTTTTCCCTTTGGAGGCTGTTCCGCGATTTATAGTCACACATTCGCGGAGCGTCGTATTATCGCCGATCTCGGCGATTGTTTTTTCTCCTTTGAACTTCAAGTCCTGGGGTATGCCGGCAATTACGGCTCCCGGAAATACATTACAATTATTACCGATTCGTGCGCCGTCCAGAATCGTTACATGCGAATGAATACGGCAGTTTTCACCGATTACGACATCTTTCTCGATTACGGCAAACGGGTCAATCGTTGTGTTCTGACCGATCTTTGCTTCGGGATGAACGACTGCTAAGGGGGATATACTCATTACCTTATATAATTATTATTTGTTTTTGACAATCTGTGCCATAAATTCGGCTTCGCTCACTAACTTATCGCCTACGAAGACATAACCTTTCATGGTGGAAATACCCCGGCGTATCGGAGCCAGCAGTTCCAGACGCAGGATCAGCGTGTCACCCGGAACAACCTTCTGGCGGAATTTCACGCCGTCGATCTTCATGAAATAAGTAGAGTAGCGTTCCGGTTCGTCAACCGAATTCAGAACGAGCAGCCCACCGGTCTGTGCCATCGCTTCCACCTGCAATACGCCCGGCATAACCGGTTCCTGTGGGAAATGGCCTGTAAAGAACGGTTCGTTGCTTGTGATGTTTTTTACACCTACGATATAGTTGCCGCCGATTTCGATGATTTTGTCGACCAGCAGGAACGGGTAACGGTGCGGGAGCAACTCGCGGATGCGGTTGATGTCCATCACCGGCGCATTGTTCGGGTCATAAATCGGAGCCTGTACTTCGTTCAGCTTGATGTCCTTGCGGATCATGCGTGCCAACTGGTTGTTGACTTTATGTCCCGGGCGGGTTGCAATCACACGGCCCCGGATCGGTTTGCCGATCAATGCCAAGTCGCCGATCACGTCGATCAGCTTATGGCGTGCCGGTTCGTTGTCGAACACTAACGGTTTGTTGTTGATATAGCCCAGGTCTTTCACATCCTTGTGCGGGATGTTCAGTTTGTCAGCCAGGTTGTCGAGCACTTCCTGAGACACTTTCTGGTCGTAGATCACGATCGCATTGTCGAGGTCTCCGCCTTTGATCAGGTTGTTCTGCAGCAACATTTCCACTTCGCGGACAAATACGAATGTACGGGAAGCGGCCAGTTCTGTCGGGAACTCGCTTAAATCGTTCAGGGTGGCGAATTGGTTGGAGAGCACGGGTGAATCGAAAGAAATCAGTACATTGACACTGAACTTATCATCCGGAAGGATAATGAGCGAAGAACCGGTCTCTTCATCCTTCACTTCGATTTTATGCTTTACTATGTAATAATCTTTCGGTGCGTTCTGTTCTACGACACCGGCTTTTTGTATCTCTTCGCTAAAGAAACGGGAGCTGCCGTCCAGGATCGGAAATTCGGGAGCGTTCACTTCTATCAGGCAGTTGTCTATCTCGTAGGCATATAAGGCTGCCATCGCATGTTCAATGGTACTTACCTGAATGCCGTTTTTGGAGAGCACGGTCCCTCTCTGGGTTCCGGCTACATTTTCGGCTACGGCATCGATTACAGGTTCTCCTTCCAGGTCAACACGTTTTATCTTATATCCATGATTTTCGGGTGCAGGGTGGAATGTGATTTGAATGTCCAACCCCGTATGCAACCCTTTTCCTTGCATAGAGAAACTCGTGGCAAGCGTCTTCTGTTTCTGCATACGTTTATCTGATTTATTTATTAAGTTCTTTTTTTAATTGCTCAATCTCACGCTGCATCTGTCCCATTTGGCGATACATATCCGGCAAACGGTTGAAGATGGCGCTCGAGCGCATGAACGCCTTTGCGTTGATGGCCGGAGCTCCCAGCAGAGTCGTCGGTTCTTTTACGTCACTGATCACACCGCATTGTGCCCCGAACACGACATGGTCGGCAACATGAATATGACCGGATAATCCGGCCTGTCCGCCAAACATGCAATGGCTGCCGATCTTAACGGAACCGGCAATGCCAACCTGGGCTGCCATAACCGTATTTTCGCCGACTTCCACGTTATGGGCGATCTGCACGAGGTTGTCCAGTTTCACGCCCCGGCGGATGATGGTCGAGTCCATAACGGCACGGTCGATCGTCGTATTGGCGCCGATCTCGACATCGTCTTCTAAAACGACATTGCCCAACTGGGGAATCTTTTTGTAATTATCGCCTTCGGGAGCAAATCCGAAGCCGTCTGATCCGATTACGCATCCGGCGTGCAGGATACAGTTGTTGCCAATCATACATCCGTTATAGACAGTTGCGTGCGGATAGATCGTGCAGTTTTCTCCGATCGTTACGTTGTCGCCAATGTAAGCGTGCGGATAGATACGACAGTTCTTGCCGATCTTCACATTTTCACCGATATAGGCGAAGTTCCCGACATAGCAGTCTTCGCCGACTGTTGCCGAGCCGGCAATAAAAGCTGTGGCATCTATTCCAGCCTTTTTCGCTTTCGCCTGTTCCACCATATTCAGCAGTATGGCAAGCGAAGCATAGGCATTGGCAACCTTTACCAAGGTCGCTTTTACCGGTTCGGAAGGAGTGAAATCATTGTTTACCAAAACAATGCTTGCTTCAGTGTTGTAGATGAAATGTTCGTATTTGGGATTGGCCAAGAACGATAATGTTCCCGGTTTACCTTCTTCTATTTTAGAGAAGTTGTTCACTTTCACTTCAGGGTTGCCTTCAACGGTTCCTCCTAAAACACTTGCTATTTGTTGGGCTGAAAACTCCATTACTTATTTTTTTATATATATTTCAAATGCAATAACCTGACTTGCACCAAGGCATTTTGCAAAAATGGTGAAAATTATTGGGATAGCCTATGCTTTACAAGGAATAATTCCTTTATCATGCAGATAACCTGCCATTTCGCGTTGTACGGCCTCTGCCGCAGCGCGTGCTACGGTCGCAAAATTCTCTGTTTTGTCTGCATAGATAATGGCACGGGAGGAGTTGACCAACAGTCCGCATTGATCGTTCATACCGTATTGTGCGACTTCGGCAAGGCTTCCGCCCTGAGCGCCTACGCCCGGTACCAGCAGGAAGTGATTGGGAGCATGTTTACGGATGTCGAGGAACATTTTACCCTGCGTTGCGCCAACGACATACATCATCTGTTCGTCGGTAGCCCATTCCTGCGATTTCTTCAACACCTTTTCGAACAGGCGTTCGCCGTTGGCATCTTCCGTCATCTGGAAATCCTGTGAGCCTTTGTTGGAGGTCAACGCCAGCAGGATAACCCACGCTTCCGGATAGATCAGGAACGGTTTCACACTGTCTTCGCCCATATACGGAGCCACTGTTACGGCATCTACCTTGATATGATCGAAGAACGAACGGGCATACATTTCGGATGTGTTACCGATGTCGCCGCGTTTCGCATCGGCAATGATGAACTGGTCGGGATAGTTTTCACGCAGATAAGCGACTGTCTTTTCAAAAGACAACATACCTTTCACACCCAGACTTTCGTAGAAAGCGAGGTTCGGCTTGTAGGCCACGCAGTAGTCGGCCGTAGCGTCGATGATTGCCTTGTTGAATGCGAAAATGGGATCTTCTTCATCCAGCAGGTGCTGCGGGATTTTCTTTATATCAGTATCCAGTCCTACGCAAAGGAAGGATTGCTTTTTCTTGATGTTTTCGAATAATTGCTGCTTGTTCATGTTGTTACGTGTAAAAAATTAGTCTAAAAATAATGTTATAGTTCAGACTCTTTCAGTCGTTCAGCATTCTCTGCCACGATCAGCTGATCGAGGCATCCTTGTATATCCCCATCCATAAAGGCTGAAAGATTGTAAATCGTGTAATTGATACGATGGTCGGTGATACGTCCTTGCGGGTAATTGTAGGTACGGATCTTGGCCGAACGGTCGCCGGTGGAGACCATCGTTTTCCGTTTGTCGGCAATATCGTCCAGATATTTCTGATGTTCCTTGTCGTAGATGAACGAACGCAGACGGGTAAGCGCCCGTTCCTTGTTCTTCGGCTGGTCGCGCGTCTCGGTACATTCGATCAGGATTTCTTCGCTCACGCCGGTATTCGGATTCTTCCATACATAGCGCAGGCGGACACCCGATTCCACCTTGTTCACGTTCTGCCCTCCGGCGCCACCCGAACGGAATGTGTCCCATTTGATCTCGCCTTCATTGATTTCCACGTCGAATTCATCTGCTTCGGGAAGTACGGCAACGGTGGCTGCCGAAGTATGCACGCGTCCCTGTGTCTCGGTGGCCGGTACGCGTTGTACACGATGCACGCCCGATTCGTATTTGAGAGTGCCGTACACCTTTTCCCCGCTGACGGTAAAGATGATTTCCTTGAAACCTCCCGCTGCGCCTTCGCTACAACTGGACAGGGCGACTTTCCAGCCTTTCATCTCGCAATACTTCACGTACATACGGTACAGGTCGCCTGCGAAAAGCGCCGCTTCGTCACCTCCCGTCCCTCCGCGTATCTCGACAATCGCATTTTTGTCGTCCTGCGGATCGGTCGGAACCAAAAGCAGCTTGATTTCTTCTTCCAATACCGGGATGCGGTTGTTGCATGCGTCCAGCTCTTCGCGGGCCATTTCGCGCATCTCCGGGTCCTGTTCGCTGTCCAGCAGTTCGCGGGCCTCTTTGATACCGTTCAATGCCTTGACATACTCCTCACGAGCGGCAACGATCTTTTCCAGATCGCGGTATTCTTTATTTAATTTGACGAACCGTTTCATGTCGGCAATAACTGCCGGGTCGGTAATTAACGTACCGACTTCCTCAAAACGGCTCACCAATCCGTCTAACTTCTCTAATAAATTGCTTTCGGCCATTTATAATTAATAGGTAAAGCGACCATTCTCGCTTTCGATGATTAATTCGTTCTTTTCCGCTTCCTCGACGAAGCCGACAATCTGTGCATCTATGCCGAAACTTTTCGAGATGCTGATCACTTCTTCCGCATATTCAGGCGCGATATAGACTTCCATACGGTGTCCCATATTGAATACTTTGTACATCTCGCTCCAGTCCGTACCGCTCTGTTCCCGGATAATCCGGAAAAGGGGAGGGACGGGGAAGAGGTTGTTTTTAACGATCCGTTTGTTTTCAACAAAATGCATGACTTTAGTCTGTGCACCGCCGGAGCAGTGTACCATCCCGTCGATCTGCGGGCGCAGTTTGTCCAGCAGCACCTTAATTACCGGAGCGTATGTTCGGGTAGGGGAAAGCACTAACTTGCCGGCGTCGATAGCTAATTCTTCGATCTGGTCCGTCAGTTTCAAGCCGCCGGAGTAAACCAATTCATCCGGCACGGCAGCGTCATAGCTTTCCGGATATTTTTTAGCCAGATACTTGGCAAATACGTCGTGGCGGGCAGAGGTCAAACCGTTACTGCCTGTTCCACCGTTATATTCTTTTTCGTAAGTGGCCTGTCCGAAGGAAGCCATTCCCACGATCACGTCACCACCTTTAATGTTCTTGTTGTCGATCACGTCGGCGCGTTTCATGCGGCAGGTAACCGTACTGTCGACGATGATGGTGCGAACCAGGTCGCCCACGTCGGCTGTCTCTCCGCCTGTCGCATAGCAACCGACTCCCATTTCACGGAGTTCGGCCAATAGTTCGTCCGTCCCGTTGATAATGGCGGAGATCACCTCTCCGGGTATCAGCAGTTTGTTGCGGCCGATTGTCGAGGAAACTAATATATTGTCGACTGCGCCTACGCACAGCAGGTCGTCGATGTTCATGATCAATGCGTCTTGTGCGATGCCTTTCCAGACGGACAAGTCCCCGGTCTCTTTCCAGTACATATAGGCCAGGGATGATTTGGTTCCGGCTCCGTCGGCATGCATGATGTTGCAATATTCGGGATCACCACCCAGGATATCGGGGATGATCTTACAGAATGCTTTGGGAAATATTCCCTTGTCGATGTTCTTTATTGCATTGTGAACATCTTCTTTCGAAGCGGATACCCCGCGTAGGTTGTAACGTTGGTCACTCATTTTTTTCTGAAATTTGCCTGCAAAGATACTATTTTTTTGTCTTACTTATCTAAGTTTTAGAACATCTCCTTCTTCGGGAATATAATCATAGTGCTTTTTATTCATTTTATATAAGCTCTTGATCTGTATTCCGTACTTCTGCGCGATGCTATGCATGGATTCGCCCACCTGCACGACATGGTCGTAATTCGGCTTGTCGGCTTTCTTCTTTTTCTTTTCCAAATAGACGATGTCGCCTTTCTGCAGCGGGAAGTCTTCCGGCACTTCGTTATACTTCTTCAGGTCTTTCACCCGGAAACCGAGGCTGGCGGCAATATCGTCGAAGCTGTCCCGTCCGTTGGAGTAAACATACAGCAATCCGTTTGTCCGGTAGACCGTGTATTTGGAGACGCGGGCGGGCTGCTTGGTGGGTTTCGATGCGCCCCCCTTGGCGGTGTCGTAACGATAGAGCTCGTAGTCTTCGATCAGTTTGATCAACCGGTTGGCATAAGCCCGGTCGGTTGCATACCCGCATTTCTGCAAGCCCCGTGCCCAACCTTTGTAGTCCGTAACCTTTAGTTTGAACAGGGGAGCATAGCGCGGACGATCGACGAGGAAACGGGCATGGTCTTCATACGATTGTTCCGGATTCTTATATTTACGGAAACATTCTCCCCGCAGGTCGTCATCGTGATAGACGCGTCCGCCCCGCCAGTCGGAGTGGCATTTGATGCCGAAATGGTTGTTCGACTTGCGCGCCAGTTCGCTTTGCCCGGCGCCGGATTCCAGCAAGCCCTGCGCAAGCGTGATACTCGCCGGTATGCGGTATTTCTTTTGATGCTGGATGGCCAGGTTGCTATATTGTTTGATGTACTTTTCGTATGACGGCACTTTCCGCTGGCTTGCTGCCAGAACTGTCCCTGTAATGGAAAATATCACAAGTATGGAAAGAATTCGTAGTGTTAATCGCATGACTGATCTGTTATTGTAATTATTTCAGAGACAAAGATAATTATTTCCGGCATTGGTTAAAAGTTTCATGCCGAAGAAACAAAAAATCCATCTCGGAGAAACTAAAGTTCCATGCCGATGAAACAAAAGTTTCACAGGGTCGAATATGCTGAAACTTTTTGTTCCGGCAGGCTGAATTTCCTTTTCGGAAGTGTTTTTTCCGGTTTCGGAAACTAATTTCCTATAACAGCAGAAAAGGTCTTTTACTTTTGGACGGAATTTAAAAGATGAGATATGAAGATTAGATTGAATCCCGTCCTGCTTGTAGGCATTGCCCTGTTGTTTGTCTCCTGTAAAGATAAGGATATAAAAAAAGAGCAGGGCATAGAGGTGAATACGGCCCGCGTATCATCCGTTTCTATGGATGGCGATACGGAGTTTGCCTTTATCGCCCAACCGTTCCGGACCTCCGAACTTTCTTTTCGTGTGAGCGGTCCGGTCGACCAGTTTGACGTGTATACCGGTAACCGGTATAGGCGTGGGAGTATTATAGCCGGTATCGATCCGCGTGATTTCCGGATTCGCCGTAACCGTGCGGAAGCTGTGTTTCTGCAAGCAAAAGCCGAATATGAGCGTATACAGGTTTTGTTTGAGAAAGAAAATGTGGCGGCCAGTGTCTATGAGAAAGCTAAAGCGGATTATGCATCGGCAAAAGCTGCTTTCGAAACAGCCGTGAATGAGTTGGAAGACACGAAGCTGCTCGCCCCGTTCGATGGCTATGTCGGAGAGGTTTATCTGGAAAAGTTTCAGGATGTAAAAGCTTCCCAACCTGTGATTTCCTTTATCGATATCGACCGGCTTAAAATAGAAGTCTATGTGACACAGGATATCGCCTGTTCCATACAGCCCCGCGATACGATCCGCCTGCGTTTCGATACACAACCCGATCAAATATATAAAGCAGGCGTGGTCGAGATATCCAAAGGAACGACCCGCAATAATCTGTCCTATCTGTTGACGGCTATCTTACCGAATGAGGATAACAGATTGTTGTCCGGTATGTCCGGAAAGGCTTTCCTGAAATCTGCCCCTGTGGTTTCCGGGAATATAACCATCCCGCAGGCTGCCCTTTGTCATCGTCCTTCGGTAGGGGATTATGTTTGGGTAGTAAATCCTGAAACAAACCGTGTTGCCCGTCAGTCTGTAACGGCCGGTGAATTGTTGCCTGACGGGACTGTCCGGATAGAAGAGGGGTTGCAGAAGGATGAGGTCGTGGCGACAAGCGGACTTCGTTTCTTGTCGGACGGAATGGAAGTATCAATTTCAGAAAGAGGAAAACGATGAAGCTGGTCAAGTATTTTCTGCAAAAGAAAGCTGTCACGGTGCTGTTGCTGGTCTTAGTCCTGGCCGGTGGGCTTTTCTCGTATGTCAAAATGGGAAAGCTGGAAGATGCTCCTTTTACGATTAAGCAGGCTTTGGTACTGACGCCTTATCCGGGGGCTTCTCCGATGGAAGTGCAGTCGCAGGTGACGGATGTGCTGGAAGAAGCGATTCAATCGCTTGGCGAACTCTATTATCTGAAGACGGAGAATCGTGCAGGGTTATCAAAAATCACAGTTTATGTGAAAAAGGAAATCCGTGCCGATGAGATGCAGCAATTGTGGGACAAGCTACGCCGGAAAGTGAACGATGTACAGGGAAAGTTACCGGCTGGCGCCGGTACATCTATTGTGAATGACGATTTCGGTGATGTCCTGGGCGTGTTTTATGGCCTGACGGGAGACCGTTATACGTATCGTGAACTGGAAGACCAGGCCAAACGGATCAAGAACGAACTGCTGAAGGTTAAAGATGTCGCTAAAATTGAAATATATGGAGTCAGGACGCCAACGGTCGATGTGTCTGTAAGTCCCTCCGTGATGGCACGTAGCGGTATTACGACAGCCGATATCGCCCATGCTTTTGATGCCCAGAACCGGGTGGTGGATGCCGGTGGCATCGATGCCGGACAGAATCGTATCCGGATCGAATCGACCGGTAATTTCTATTCGCTGGATGATATCCGGAACCTGACGATCGTTTCGCGTACCGGAGAGCATTTCCGTCTGGCCGATGTCGCGACGATCGAAGAGAGTTATCAGCAACCGGCCTCCAACCTGATGCGGATAGATGGCAAGCCGGCTGTCGGAATTGCCATCTCTACTGTCCCGACGGGAAATGTGGTGGATATGGCGGAAGCGGTGAAAACCTGTATCGGCAAGCTAACCGAAACCATGCCCGAAGGATTCGAATTGCAATCCATATACGACCAGGGTTACGAATCGGATGTCGCCAATCAGGGCTTTATCCTCAATCTGATCATATCGGTTGTTACCGTTGTGGCGATCCTGTTGTTCTTTATTGGATTTAAGAACGGTATTCTCGTCGGGAGCGGATTGGTCTTTTCCATTTTCGCGACTTTGATCGTGATGTTCGGATCGGGAATCGCTTTGCAACGAATGTCGTTGGCGGCTATTATTATTGCGATGGGAATGTTGGTCGATAATGCGATTGTTGTGTCGGACTCGGCATTGGTCAATATGCAGCGTGGTATGCGTAAACGGGTGGCGATTATGCGGGCTTGTTCGGCAACGGCACTTCCTTTGCTGGCGGCTACCGTAATTGCGATCCTGACCTTCCTGCCTATTTATTATTCGCCTCATATCACCGGCGAACTGTTGTCTTCGTTGGTGGTCGTTATCGGCGTTTCGTTGATGTTCAGTTGGATATTTGCTTTGACGCAGACACCTTTCTTTATTCAGGAATACGTCCGCCGCCCGCGTCCCGAAGAGTTGCAGGATTCGTTGTTTTCCGGTAAATATTATGAGAAGTTCCGCTCTTCCCTGCATTGGGTGATCCGGCACCGGACAGCTACGCTCGGTAGTTTGGTTGTGATGCTGGTATTGTCAGCCTGGAGCTTCAGGTTTATCCCGAAAGTGTTTGTCCCGGCCTTGGATAAACAATATTTCACCTTGGATATCTGGTTGCCGGAAGGCGTGAAGATAGAAGAGACGGACCGGTTGGCGACGGAAATGGCGGATTATATCCGGGAGTATGAGCAAACAGAAATGATTTCAACTTATGTCGGGCGTACACCCCCGCGCTATTATCTCTCTAATGTGTCGTTTGGGCCGCAGTCCAATTATGCACAAGTTCTGGTCAAATGTAAATCCTCCAAAGAGTCGCGGGAATTGCATGCCTTGCTGCAGGACTCGATTCGTACACGTTTTCCGGGCCCGCTGATTAAAGTCAATAAGTTCGAGTTGAGTCCGCTGACTGAGGCGGTGATAGAAGCCCGTTTCCTCGGACCGGACCCGCAAGTGTTGGATTCGTTGGTCGGAGAGGCTATAGAGATTATGCGGCGTAATCCGAAAGTGGCCGATGCCCGTAATGAATGGGGAAATATGTCGATGATGATCCGTCCGGTCTATGATCCGGTAAAAGCAGGCGCGTTAGGCATAACAAAAGCTTCGATGATGGAATCCGTCAAATCTATCAACGATGGAACGCTGGTCGGTATTTATCGTGATAATGAGAAAAAGGTTCCTGTCCTGTTAAAATCGGATGGGGCGGAGGTGACGGATGCCCGTTCGTTAGGAAACTTTTCCGTATGGAACGGCGAACGGTCGGCTCCTTTGTCGCAAGTGACGGAGCGGATTGAAACAACCTGGGAGTTTCCGCAAGTGCGTACCTATAACCGGCAATTGTCCATGTCTGCCATGTGCGGTGTGAAACCGGGGTACACGATGGCGGAGGTACATGGCGAGATTCGTCATGAGGTGGAACGGATGAAACTTCCGGAAGGATATTCTTTTTTCTGGGACTCTCAATATAAGGACCAAAGAGAAGCCATGCAGGCGATAGCCAAGTTTTTTCCGCTGGCATTCTTGATGTTGGTGGTTGTCTTGGTCGCTTTGTTCGGAAACTTCCGGCAACCGGTAATTATCCTTTGTGTTTTACCCCTGTCGTTGATCGGAGTGGCAGTAGGAATGTTGTTGACCGGTTTTGATTTCGGCTTTTTCCCTATTGCCGGTTGGCTGGGCCTGTTGGGGATGATTATAAAGAATGTGATCGTGTTGCTGGATGAGATCAACGTACAGCGAAAGAAAGGTGTTACCCCGTACACGGCGGTTGTCGAAGCTACCGTCTCCCGAACACGTCCGGTACTGATGGCTGCAACGACTACTATCCTCGGAATGGTTCCGCTTCTTTTCGATGTGGCGTTCGGAGGGATGGCTGCTACTATTATTTTCGGCTTGACGTTTGCCACACTGTTGACTTTGTTTGTAACCCCGGCATTGTATACTCTATTTTATAAGGTAAAAAAAGAACAGATATGAGAAAAAAGTATCTATTGATAAGTGTGTTCCTGCTCTGGACCGGAGTTTCTTATTCCCAACAAAGCTCATTGCTAAAGAAATACCGGTCTATGGCTTTGGAATACAGCCATGATCTGAAATCGGCAGATAAGAATATTTCGGCCAGCATCGAGCTGGAAAAAGCGGCGAAGGCTGACTGGAAACCAAAGCTGTCCGGAAATGCCAATTTCCAGTATACCGGGCAACCGATCCAGTTGACATTGGATCTTCCTGCCCTTGAACAACCGATGACGTTTGAAGGCCGTGACTTGAAATACGGTGTTTCCCTTTCTTTGCTTCAACCTGTTTATACGGGAGGGCGGATTCTGGAATCGATCCGTATGGCCGGACATCGTCATTCGTTAGCCTCCAATCAGGAAGAATTGTTTCGCTCGGCTGTCTGTTACCAGACAGATATGCAATATTGGAATACGGTGGCGCGGAGGGAAATTGTCGATGTGGCGCTTGAATACCGCAATTCGATGTCTACCTTAGAGCAAACGATTCGCGAGCGGGTAGAGGCGGGCTTGGTTGACCGGCAAGAGTTACTGATGGTCGAGGTAAAGAAGAATGAGGCGGAATATCAGTTGTTGCAGGCAAAAAGTAATTTCGAGACAGGCCGTATGGCCCTGAATTCGTTGATCGGAGTGAATTTGCAGGATCCGACCGAAATAGATCGAAGCATTCCGGAGGTTGGCCATACGAATGATATCTGGATATCGGACGGAGCAGGAAGACCGGAGATCCGTATGGCATACGATCAGTTGAAGATGGCGGAAAGCTCATTGAGGTTGACGGATTCCCGCTACAAACCACAGTTATACATCGGGCTGGACGGGAGTTACTCGTCTCCGGGTTATGATTTTCGTGCGGATTTGGATCCTAACTATGTGGTATATGCCAAATTGTCCGTACCTTTGTTCGAGTGGGGAAAACGCAGGAATGAGAAGCGGGCCTCTACAATGAAAATTGGTATGGCAAACGATCAGATCAACAAAGTTGAAGATCAGGTGAACCTTGAAGTGCAAACAGCCCGCACCTCTTTGTCCCAGGCGCTTGAACAGGTGGAACTGGCAGAAAACTCGTTGGGGAAAGCGCGCGAGAACGAGCGGATGGCCTTGGAGCGTTACGCGGAAGGGAAAATATCGGTAGTGGAAGTGATAGAAGCACAGGCGTACCGGCAGACTTCGCAGCTAAATTACGTACAAGCCAAAGCACTTGCCCAGGGCTATTATTCCGGATTGATAAAGGCGTTAAATAAATATTGATTGTGTGTGAAATAAATATTCTGTAATTTGGATGAAACGGGTATGAAGTGGAATGCAATTTTATATGGTCTGTTGTTTTCCGGGTTAGGAGCTTTTTCCTATCTCTTACTCGTAAATTATACGGAACTATCCGCCCATGTGGCGGATGTTCTGTATTCGAAAGGGGCGTTTGTATTCTTTGTGGCAGCTTTCAATGTCTTGGGGTATTCGACGTTGAGGATCAGTTCGTGGATGAATGATCAGTATGCGTTGAACATTCGGAAAAGATGGAAAATAGTTGTGATCTATGCGATCGTAATGTTGTTGTTGCTCTTATTGAATTACAGTCTGCTGGTCGTAGCCAAAATGCTGGTCGGTATGGACGATCCGCTTATCTTCCCCAATGGAGGGTGGCGTATTCTGCTGGTCGTCTGGTTGGTCGAGTTGGTTATTTTAGGCTTGTTGCTGGCGAACCGTTCTATCCAGAACACATTGAAATTGCAGCAGGAAGCCGCAGCGTTGCAAAAGGAAAACAATACGGCACGCTACACCGCTTTACAAAACCAGCTGAATCCTCATTTCCTGTTCAATAGCTTGAACACGTTGATTGCCGAAATCGAATACAATCCTGATAATGCGGTCCGTTTCACCAAAAACTTATCCAGTGTATACCGGTATGTCCTGCAAAGCCAGGATAAAACGCTGGTCTCACTCGGAGAAGAGCTGGAGTTCCTGGATTCGTATCTGTTTTTGCATAAGGTGAGGCTGGGAGATTGTATCAGTTGTGTGTGCGATATCCCTGCCGACCTGACGGAGGCGATGCTTCCTCCGCTTACTTTACAATTGTTGGTGGAAAATGTGATCAAGCATAATACGATTACCTCCGCCCGGCCGATGAAGATCGATATTTTCGTGCAGGAAGATCGTCTGGTCGTTGCCAACCCTGTACAGCCCCGTAAAAGCAGGGAATCGTCCGGTATTGGGTTGAAGAATTTGTCAAATCGTTGCAAGCTGATGTTGGGTGAGGAAATCCGGGCCTTACATGAAAAAGAAATGTTTATCGTAAAAGTTCCGTTGTTGGTATGAATAAATTGAATGTAGTCATAATAGAAGATGAGGTACCGGCGGCCCGTTTGTTGAATTCGATGGTGATGCGCCTGCGTCCGGAGTGGAACGTAACTGTCCTGCCGGGCAGTGTAGACGAAGCGGTCCTATGGTTCCGGGAACACCCGCATCCGGATATTATCTTTCTCGATATACAGTTGGCAGACGGCAATTCGTTTGATTTTCTTTCGGTAGCCAAACCTACTTCGGTTGTTATCTTTACGACTGCTTATGATCAGTACGCGGTTCGGGCATTTGCTGTCAACAGTATCGATTATATACTGAAGCCGGTAGACGAAAAGCGTCTTTCGGATGCCATTCTGAAATATGAGACATTGCTGGGGGGCGAATATGTCAAATCGCAGGATTATCTGGAGACTTTACTTGATGCACTGCAACAGAAGGAAAAACGTTACCGGTCTCGTTTCCTGATTTCAGGAGTCGATCGTTTTTGGACGTTACGGGTTGACGATATTGCCTATTTTTATTCGGAAAACAAGGTGACATTTGCTGTTACGAAAAATGGTCAGGAACATATCATTGATTTATCTCTCAATAAATTGACGGATCAATTGGATCCGGCCTGTTTCTTTAGGGCTAATCGGCAGATCATTGTTTGCATTGATGCTATCGACCATGCGGAACCTTATTTTAACGGAAAGATCGTAGTAACGGTACGTCCGCCTTATAAAACCAAAGTGACGATTAGCGAAGAAAAACTCTCTGCGTTCAAATTATGGCTTAATTTTTAGTATTTTTGCCAATATCACATTAAATGTTGCCTTATGAAAGAGATCAAACTGGAAACAAGAATCAGAATATATCCGCTTGTCGAATTGCCGGATGAAGAATTGCCGTTGATGCAAGCAGCCGTAAAGGCTACGGAAGGGTCGTATGCCCCTTATTCGAAGTTTCATGTAGGGGCAGCCGCCCTGTTGGCAAACGGTACGATTGTGACCGGAAGCAATCAGGAAAACGCCGCCTATCCGTCCGGTTTGTGTGCGGAACGGGTGACTTTGTTTCATGCTGGCCATCGGTATCCGGATGTCCCGGTTGTTGCGCTTGCTATCGCTGCCGCCACAAATGGCCGCCAGGTTGAAAGTATTTCACCCTGTGGCGCCTGTCGCCAAGTCTTGTTGGAAACGGAACAACGTTACGGCAAACCGATGAAGGTGTTGTTATGCGGGACAAAGGAAGTGATTATAGCGGAGAGTGCCGAATCGTTGTTGCCTCTTTGCTTCGGTAAAACTTCTTTGGAGTGAAAGACTGAGGCATTGTTGCCTCGTCTTTCTACTGTGTTTTCCATGAAACATCCCATGCAAAGATAGAATTTACCATTTACTTTTATTTTACTTTTGCCAACATTAAAATAGGATTACTTTCTTCATGCAAGTCAGGAAATCGTTCTTTTATTGTTTCACTACCTTGCTCAAGAAGAACAGATGCAGATAAACAAATGGCAACATAACCGTCGTTCAACGGATACATAAATTCCGGTTCCCAGCGGAATTTATCGTCCCAAATGATTTTTTTGAAAACATACGGGAGCGCTGTTTTCTTATTTACAAAAGCATATCCTTTCGATTCTTCTGATTTTCCTTCATAACGGAGCAATACTGAACGATCTGTTTCGGTAAAGCAAGGTATATGAGCAATAAAATTACTACTTTCCCATTCTGCTATCAACTGCCAATCAGGTATCTTACGATCCCAAAAATCTCTTGGAGGTACTTTTCCGGAAACATTCACTGTATAGCGAATAGAAAGGCTGTCTTTTGTCAATTCGTAAATATCCAAACTCTGATATGTATTCAAAAGTAACTTCCCGTTGTAGGTTGTAAAACAATCATTCATGCAAAAATCAAGCATACGTCCTTGTATTGGATGATACGAATGAATTATCTGCTTTTTATTCATGTCTACAATATTAATTTTATAGCCATCTTGATCATCAGCAGAACGAACGAGTAGCGTACTGTCATTTAAATAATACATATCTTTTATCGATACTCCTTCTAACATAATCCTGGATACAAACTGATCATCATTCGTATAAGTATAAATAAATGAGGGACGTGATATTATCGAAATATCACCTTGGTTATTCATATTAAAATTGAACATATAAGCATATTCTCCTATACCATTTCCTTTATGCTGAAGTCTATATTTATATTTTCCATTCATATCAAAAACGATAATTCCATCTGACCTGTCATAAATATACAGATCTGTATTGTATAATACAATACGTTTAATATCACCGACTAAAGACGAATCAGTCAATTCCAACGGAATATATTTTATATCTTCAAACAAAGTATCTATAGGAATATCAGAAACATTTGTAGAAAACCTAATTTCCTTCTCTAAACCTTTTTCTTCTTGTTTCTTTTGACAGGACAAACAAAAAACTAATATTGAAAAAACTAATATATGATTCATCTTGCAAATGATATATGCGTGTTGTTATAGATGCAATAATACAAATTTCTTTCCTTCTTTCTGTGATTATTTTGTTGATATTTTATTGACACTTGTACTTTTCATCCAAAAACGGAGATTTTCAACAAGAATACATTAACTACAAGAACATCCGTTTATGCCGTTTTTTTACAATAACCCCCTATTTTTCTATTTCACCTTAAAAAATGAACGATTTCAATTTGACTTTTCGCTACCGAAACAGCTCTTTTCGTGACAAACGGACCTGTGGCCTGCGTAGCCCGTCCAAAAAAAATGATATTTGTCAAACCTGAACAGAGCCTTCCCGACATTTCGATAAAGCTTAACTCCCGGAGAATCGAATATTTGAAATGATTAAAGGGGAGGGGCGGGAATATGGCAAGGATTCGGAGGATATTTTTCGATAAACAGGCAGCTCTTTTCCATTATGACCGTCCTAATTGCTATTACGACCGTCCTAATCTTCGCGAGGTGCCGAGTGCACCATACATTAGAACGGTCGCGGTGGCGATTAGGACGGTCGTCTTTTGAAAAAAATGCATATTTCACTGAAATAGCCGGTCCGGAACCTGTTTTTTGCCAGGAAAAGAACCTTCCGGAAAACACTTCATAAAGCCTCTAAAGGAGGTTTTTGAGACGTTTTTTACAATAAGCCCCCTTCTTTGTAGCGCAACCAAAGCAAGAAAAATTGATCATAAACTTGATAGATCCCTTTATCAAAAGTGATGAAATCCTTTTCCAGCAAACCTTTTGCTGCTGATGATACTGACACCTAATACAACGTGTGCGGCCGGAGGTGTCCCGGCTCATTGTCCAAGCGAGCCAGGTCCATCAGGTCGCATAGGTCGTCGGTTGTGGCGGAGTCTTTGCGCAGTTTGTCGCTCAGGTAATCTACTGTTTCGGAGAAGTCGAATGCAAGGAGCAGGCAGAAAGACAGATGCCTGTATGACGGTACGCCGCCGTTGCTCTTGCCTTCCGATAACGAGAGCAGTCGCCGAAGCAAGACGGGTTCGCGAAGGATGTAGACCAGCGAGCCGAATACCGTGTGCCGGCGTAGGTAGTCGACGGTCCGTTGCTTGTCGTGCAACAACAGGTTTGTGAGAAATGTACGGTAACTTTTTGCAAGCGTGTCCCACTCCGTAAAAGCGGCATCATAGGCCGCCTTATAATAGAAGGGGTGCTTTTCGGTAGGTAATGTACTCAATTTAAGGTTAAACTTCTTGACCGAAGGAATTTCCTTCCCAAATAACTCTTTTAAGTCTTGATACATAGAACGGACGCAGAAGATTCTGATTTTCCCTCTGCGCCCGAAAAGCCACCGGACAGATCGGTTATAGCTTTCGCAGTGGTTGAAAGAAACGCTCCGTCAAACGCAGTTCTCCTATTACGATTCCGGCCGCAGCTTTCATTTCCCGCACGGCAGGAAGACAGATTCCGTAGTTGGTGGCCAGTGCGCCGGGGAAGACAATTTCCACCATATAATTGTCTTCCGGCGAAACCATCAAAACCGACAAGATGTATTCTTCTCCGTATCTATCCATGCGATTTAGTGCAGATTATTTTGATATTGTTTTGAAATGATAAATGATGATTTAACGGTGCGTTTGCTCGTATTTACCGGACGCAGACGGGCGCAGATTACGCAGAGGAACGCAGACTTATTTTCTTTTAAAATAATAAATGATCTGCGTTCAAGGGTTCAGAATTTTCATCAGCCCCTTGCCCGGCTTGAATTTGACACTCTTGCGGGGAGGGATGGGGGCTGGAACGCCTGTACGCGGGTTACGCCCCATGCGGCCGGGCTGTTGCCAGCAGCTGAACTGGCCGAAGTTTTGCAGGCAAATGGAATTACCTTTCCGCAACTCTTCGTTAAAGACGTCGCACAAGGTGTCGAGGTATTGCTGAGATTCTTTACAAGTAATTCCCAACCGGTGGGAAAGGGTTTGTGATAGTTCTTTTTTATTCATTGCTGTTAGTTAATTTGTTGATTGTATTTTTACGCACCGCCCGATAAATCCGAATCCTAAATGACGATTGGAAGAAGATAATTGCCCACCATTTTGACTTAGTTGATACATTTTGAGAGGGGCCGACGACCAGTAAACGCTTGTACTGCCGGGTTCTCCTATTCCTGCATTCATGTAACTCAAATAACCGCAATACTGATACCAGGATATACCACGATAATAGGCTCCGCGTGTCGTAGTATTCCAATTTTGCATAGTATAACCTGTCATCTTTCCAATAAAAGCTGAAGACGGTATCTTCCAACCAGCCGGACAAGGGTCAAACATCGTTTTTGTATCATTTGTCCATAAAGGATAAGTAGTCGACTCTGTCCACCATTTTCCCTTTTCCATATCGCTACTACTATTATCCGTATAAAATACATCCGGATGTGCAATCGCTTTTTGTATCAAATTTGCTTGATTATCTCTACCTTCTATGACTGTTCCAGATCTTAAATAATCTCCTTCCCCATCATATAAAGGACGGAGAATGTTGGAAGAAATACCATTACTTAAAGGGAACGGATCTTTTCTACCCCATTGATACGCATAGCCGATAGTTGTAATGGCTCCGGGTGTAGCTGTCGTTGCCCCTAAATCCCTGTCCATCCAGGTTCCTCCATCTTGGCTGATATAATAAACGTTTCCACCCGGGACCTCGCCTGTAGTGGCTCCTTTGCCCGGATCATAATCGGATATCCAGATGTGCCAACTCCAGAGTATATCTCCCTTTTGCCCTGCTTCACTGTATGCTGCAAGCAACAGGTTGCCGGAGGCTCCGGGAGAGGCTTTAAACAATGCCTGGCCGGTACTTTCAAAAAAGGTAAGGTCTTGTATCAGTCCGTCGGGAGTATCGGCCGTTTGCCAAACCACTCCAATACTTTTAATTTTAGAGGAAGCTGCGGTACCTACACAGGTTGCATAGTCAGCAATGCCTGAAACCGCAGCACCGGGAGCAACCAACAGATTAATCAAAACAGTTGTTCCGGGTAAAACCATATAACAATTAGCAGCATCACGGGGCGCCGGTAATTCTACGACTTGTATCCGTTTATCAGCCGTATTCATCCCGGCAAGAGAAAAATCGACATTATAAATCCGGTTTGATTCGACGTTGTAATCCGAAACATTGTCATTCCCCAGGTAAATCCTGTACGAAACCAATTTTGGGGCAATTCCATCATTCTGCAATCCGCTGATTTCGACATACGTGCAATACTCTCCCTGTCCGTTGGGTGCGGTCGTATCTGTTTTATCTTTTTCTCCGGTCGCCGTTCCTTTTCCTCGCTTGTTTTCGGGTATATACCAGGTATATCCTCCGGTTATATTTTCTGACACGGAAAGATAGTTCTGGAATTTTTCAGCTGTAGCTTCCGGCACGGTTTCAGACCTATTCATTAAGCTGGTTGTTTTGGGAACATTTCTTAATTGTAAACGGACAGGAGTAAACGAAAAACCCGAAGCAATGGAACAGGTGGCATTAATCTTGGCCAATTTCCGGCTAAACTTTACGGATAGGCTCTGCTGTTGTGGATTGATAGCAGTCACCAATGAGGCCGTCATCGGCATGAGACCATCCGATTTACCATTCTCATTAACCGAAATCAGTTGTTGCCGCAACTCACCATATGTCCCGGAAAAGTTTTGTAAGTTTTCTGTATTTGCTACAAAATAAAGGAACTGCTGCTTACCGGGATTGCTTATAGGCTGCATCAATCCCAAATTCAGTTTATCCAAATTTGAATCGGCATAGCGTAGTACCACCAACGGGTCGCTATCATCGCCGGTCCCGTCAAACTGGAAAATTGTAATATTGTGAATCCTGTTTTCTTCATCGCCCAGGTCACCAGGTAATGGCGATTCCGGGGTACGGGTAACAGCAGAATTTAGAAAACTCGCCACATGCATACTAACCGTTAACTCTACAGTCCTGTATTTTTCAACTATAGGTATATCTGTCTCCCGGCTACAAGCTACCAGAAGTATTCCTCCCAATAAGGCGCTTGCAAACCGGATTGCTGATTTTAATCGATTCTTTTCCATTACTAATTATTTTTGACCTTTACACAACGTACCGGAAAGCCATAGGATTGGCTATATAAAGCATTAGGATTGACTGTTCCGTTTGATTGATTTCCGGATGCTGTCAGACTTTGGTGGTACAGACAGTAAGCATTATTACTCCCTTCGGAATTTGTGGAAGACCATAAATAACCTTCACTGGCGGAAGAAGCAGAAGAAGGAAGATTAGAATTTCCGGTATCATATGCTGTTTTTCCTCCCAACCGGTAGATGGCAACATCTCCCGATCCGAAATTGTAAGAAGAATACCGGTCCGCACGCCATGTGAAAAAATTCACATTCTGGGTAAAACCATCCCAACTGCCCTTCTGCGGTATGCGCCAGCCGTACGGACAGGGATCGAAAACAGTTCGCACGTTGTCCTGCCATAGACGTGCGGTTTGCGTACTTTTTTTATACCAGGGACTGCCATCCGCTACTTTATAAAAGACATTCGGCTCCTTCAATGATGAGGTTAACGGGGCAGTTGTCGGAACTGTGCTACTTGTATAATAATTTTTCAGGAACGGATCTTTTCTACCCCATTGATACATCAATTCCGGAACAGCAGGCGTTAACGTATTGGAGGCTCCCAGATTCCTGTCCATCCATTCCTGCCCGTTATAGGATTGCCGTGTTCCCACCAACACATCTACCCGGTTATCATTAATAATATGTGCGTATGGTGTCACCCAGATATGCCAGCTCCAAAGAATCTCGTTCGCCTCACTGTATGCGGCAATCAGGGCATTGCCGGAGGTGCCGTCTTGATTAGGGACGATACTTATCATACCTTGGGCGATAGTAGCAGTAATCAGGTTCTCCGATGTCTGCCACAGGATTTTGACACCGGCTATCTTGCTATACCGGTCTTCTATCATCCGGTCTGTGTAGACGATTCCGCTGCCCGCCACATCCACGCCCGGCGCTCTGTATGGGCTGAACGACACTTCGCTTCCCGCTTCGGGAGATACCATAAAACAATTGGCTGGTTCCGAATAGACGAAATTCTTTTTCGTCACCCGGAGGTCGAATGTGTTGACTCCTACAATTGTGGCATTTACATCATAAGCCCCGTTCGCCTCGACATCGTAATTGTTGTAGTTGACTGTTCCGTTTTGTTCCGTATGGCTTCCTACATAAAAACGGTAGGTCGCCAACTGGTCCGGCATATTCGGGGTACGGAAGATGCCGCTCAATTCGATATAGGTACAATACTTGTCCGGGGCATTCTCTGCTGTCTTCTCCCACGCTTTTATCACTTTATCTTCTTTTATGCCCCGGCGGTTCATCGGGATATACCAGGTGAAACCTTCGTCTATACGGTCAACGATTGAAGTATAGTCCTTGAAATTTTCAGCCGAACTTGCCGGATATACTTCCGTTGTTTTTTCTACAGCGTCCATATATTTAAACGTCTTCGGGACATTCCGGAGTTTCAGGGCTAAAGGCGTAAATTGCGTATTCGTCACAGTCGGCTTCGCTTCCCAGGTAAAGCGGATACGGGCTACCGGTCTTTTCAGTACGATTGATATTAAATCACTGGTATTCCCCGTAGCGATCGTTACTGTTTGTCCACCAATCATCAGGATATTCAAGTCATTAGTTGTCTTCTGGTCCAGTTCCATCGCCTCTTGTCTAAAATCGCCCAAGGTTTTATTCATGTTCTCATAAGAGGCAAAAACATTTCCGGCATTTGCAATAAACAGGATATAGCTTTCATTCTCCGTTGCACGCAAACCGATTGAATACTGGTCGGTTGTTCCCGCTTCCGGAACCGGTTTGTAGAGGTAACGTGAAGTAATACACGATGCATTATCATCTTTACTTGCAAATTGCAGGATGGTCAGGTCGTTTATTGTCTCATCACCGCCGGCCTTTGTAACTACACTTTTTGTATCGCTCTCCGTGTCCGACATCTGTACAACAGTAACCGCCTCTTGGTGGAGAGTACACTCAACCGGGACCAAGCCGTTCGTTTCATTGCCGGCGCTGTCCGGAACTTCTGCTTTCGTGCAGCCTCCTACTAAAAGTATCCACAGAAGCAGCAAGCCGATATAAAATTCAGAACGTTTCTCCATGGTTCATTCTCCTCCTAAATTTCCCCCTAAATCGACCGGAGTTCCCCATTCATCCACCGTAACGGACGATGCGATTTTCTGTTCCCCGCTACCGGTTTCGTCTTGGGTATTGTTATAGTTGTCCCATGCGGATATGGATACCGTGAAATTCATATAATCCCAACCATAATTCACCATAAACTGATATTGCTTGCCAGGTTCAAAAGCAATGTTCGGGATGGTGGCGTGGTATGTTTTAGCACTTGCAGATGCCTCTTTCTCTTCCTGGGATTCCACCGTCACCGTAATCGTAAAAGGTTCAGCCGCTCTCGGAAAAACCAGCAAAGGCTCTTTCTGGGTATTATAATGGCTACCGGTCTGCCCGGTTGGCGCCTTTTCCGAATACTCAAACAGGGTGCCGTCGGAATTGTCGATTGTCAACGACTCGTAGCGGTCTGCAACCTCCGTTCCCGGAATATACAGTTTGTTGTCCGGCAATAACAGTTTTCCTGATTTTACCATATCGCCGATTACGATAGTCTTTACCTTGAAAGTTTTGAGTGTCGTGTTCGTAGAGACCAGCCGTAAAGTAAATTTTACTTGTGAAGCCAGATGGCTAAGGTCATCGAGTGTAATAGCTGTTTCCTTCGGCTGCATCAGCGCCCGGGTTACGGAACCTAAGAGGTCTGTTCCCCGGCTGATCGCAGCCGACTTGCCGTCGTCGGCAAGTGTTTGGGCGGGAAAAACGGCACAAAAGTCATACGTGCCTGCTGCCAGGTAAAGCGGCTTGCCGTTGTCCGCCGGAACGAGCGAACCGTCCGAGACCTGATAGTTACCCTGGGCTGCCAGCTTATGCGTGTCCGAATTGTAGGCGGCAATGGTGAGGGTGGCATCCGAAGGCAGGCTTTCTGTTTCTGCTGCGCGGGTGATAACCTCTATTCCGGGCAAGTTGAAATCGACGGGATATAAAGTAGCCCCGTCTATCTCTTCCTCCTGCCGGCAAGAGATGGCCAGCAAGAGAATCATCAGTAGTATATAATTTATCTTCATATCTTTATTCTGTTATTGTTACCTCTTCCATGTGGTCTATATCCATCCCCTGTACTTCCCAGGGAATCACTTTAGGCACGCCGAATGTGGCCGAATAGCGGGCGATCTTGACTTCATATTTATAGGTATAGCCCCCTTTCAGTGTCAACACCCCATCGCCGGTTGCCATGATTTCAGCCGTATAACTTTTCTTTTCAACCGGGTTTGTGCCGTTTTCTTCGAAACTTAACCCTGAAAAGTCCAGTTGCAGGGGAACGCCCTGTGCGGAGGAAGAGACCGGAAGCAGGATAAAAGAAACGGTGAATATTTTCGAATCCGTATCGGACGGCTGTGCCTCTTTCCGCTGCCCATCCGGCTGGTCGAGCGGTATGCCTCCCGTGGCGGCATCCGTTTCGGAAGAGGGCCAGAAAATCATGGAAGAGGGAGTATTGCCTGATATGAAAGAGGCAGACAGGTCGATATAACTGCCGGTGCTGTCGATCGCCGCAATTCCTACCGATAACCCGGAGGCGGCTGTATAACCATCCTTGTCCGCCGCAGAAACCGTCAGTTCAACCCGGGTTGCCAGGTGACGGAAAGAGAGGGGGATGGTTGGAGTTTCCTTGTTAAATGTGTATCCGCTGCCACCGTTATCGGCTACTGCCATCAGATAGTCCACGCCGTTCCGTAAAGAAGCCGTGTGGGAACCTTCTTTCAATACCGGGACTGTTTGTACGGCGTCATTTGTCGACAAGGCATAGAAAAAGAAAGGCACTCCAGTTTGTAAATTCATGGGAGTCTCCGTTTCCAGCACATCGGCTGCTCCCTCCTTGATGATTACCTTATAATTAGTCGAATAAGCAGGTGCTGTCGAGCCCGAAGGTTTAGTGTTTTTCCAGGCATACACTGTTACTTTGGCTTCCGGTGTGAGACCCTCCGAACCTGTGGGCGTTTTAGTCGTTGCGAAACCGGCCATAGCGGTGAAACGGACTTCAACGGTTTCCCCACCGGCAGGTTGCGGGTAGTCTTCCGCAGTACAGGCGTACAACAGGAGACTGCCTAAAGCAATAAGTATTTCAGATAATTGTCTCATAGCGGCATTTCTTTACTCGGTTTCCGTTTTGTCGGTTACGTTTCCTACTTCTCCACCGGAGGAACCGGTTACCCAGGGTTGTACGGTCGCGCCGGAAAAACTAACCTTACCACCTGACAGCGTCAGTGTATAACGGTTACTTTCACCAGCCTTCCAACCGTTTGCCGCTTCCAATTCGCCGGTGTAGGTGTGTGTAGTCGCGTTTGTCTCATCTCCCACTTTTAATCCTTCAATAACTACACGTATCCACATCTTCTGGCCGCTGCTTTCTTTCAGAGGCATCATATTACAGATGGCTATCTGGTTGACCGGAACAGCTGTTGTCGGCACTGTAGCCGTTTCTTTATCTACTGCCATAGAAAGCATGGAGGATGTGCTCAAAGAAGCGGCAGCAGTACCACAAGCCACAGGTGTTGTCCCTGTCATATTTTCAAAACGGATTTGTCCGTCGTATAAACGCATATAAGCTTTCTCCGTACTGGTTTGTTGTATGCAAACAGTCGCGTTTGCAAAGTTTTTAGCAGCGTCGTTCGACACTGCACATGCTGTTTCGGAGAATACGATCGTCAGTTGGACTTGTGTCGTGACATGTTTGAATTTCAGGGCTATGTTCTGCCCATTGCCATACTGGATCTGCTGCGTTGCCGAGGCAAACAGGTAGTCTACTCCATTTTTCAGATCGGTCGTGATGCCTTTATTCCCATTGCCTGTATTCGTATTGTTCTCATTTTTAAAGGGTATCCCGTTTTCGGCTGTCGTATCAAACGTCGGGACTGCCTCGCTTGAACTATTAGTCGATACGGCATAAAATCCGAATGTGCCGGAAGGAAGGAGCATGGCGGTAGCTTCTTCACCTGCCGGTGCTAAATCCGCTCCGTTGACCGTATAGGCTTTACCACCGGTAATGATAGGCGCCGTAACACCTGTTTTCTGGTGATAAGGATAGACATGAACTTGGGCACCGGATTCCAGGTTAGTTCCATCCGCACGAGTGAAAGTGGAAGTCTGAAAATGAATTTCCGACATAACGCCGGAGTCCGGACCTTCGACCGCTTGTTCATCCGTACAACCGGTTACCAGGCCAATGCATAGTCCGAAGAATAGCAAACTCACAAACTTATATGTTACTTTTAGATACTTCATCGTCCTTCCTGTTTTTGTCTTAGTCGAAATCTTCCGTTATGTTTCCGTTAGGGAGTTGCCCATCGTTAACATTCCATGGCTCAATGGATAATCCGGTAAACCCGACCTGGTTACCGGTGATATTAACCGTGTAATTATATTGCTTCCCCGAAACGAATCCTCCCGCCGGAGTGGTGACCTCTGCTGTATAAAGCTTGTCGGTCTGTTCTGCCAACCCGTTAAAGGTGATCGACGGGAAGACGATACGGATCGGGATCTTTTGGTCTTCCAGCATCGGAAGCAGGATGCAACCGACGGTAAAGCCGTCCGTAAGGTTGCCTGTGCTTTCCAGAGTGGGGCCATCTGAGGCCACCGGGTATTGTCCGATGGGATCATTGGCTCCCAAAGTGATCTTCGAGCCTGCCGGATTTGTCAGCGGCAGGGTGATCTTGGGGGCGTCCGCCTTGATGATTTCTTTGCTGCCTGTACCACCTTTGCTTGTAACGGTGATTTTTATACGGCTGGCCAAGCGGATGAACGAAAGGTTTACGTTTTGTTTATCACCGTCCGGATTGGATATGATTTTCTGGCTCACAGCGCAATAGAGATAGTCGGTATTGTTCTTTAGCGCTTCCGTTTCCGAATGCGAACCGGTAGCCAGCGCGGGTGGCACGGAGTCGGTCGCCGTCCCGGCAGCATTGACCGAAAGGGCATAGAACGTATAGATTCCGGCTGTCAGGAACATCTCTTCTCCTCCTGTTTTTACCGCCAGGCCTCCGCCTTCCGCAGCCAGATAATCCCGACAGGACTGTGGCGCGGCAGCGGGCTGACTGATTGACGGCTGCATATAGGCCCGAATCGTGACATTCACATCCTTCCGAAGGGCTTGTGTTTCCGGCGTACCTCCACCTTCAGCCTTTGTCTCGACTAAGTCGATCCTGCCACTAAACGACACGGCGATCTTTTCCTCCGGCTGAACAGGAGGAATCTCTTCTTTCAGAACCTCCTCCCCGGAGGAACAGGAGAACAAAAGAAGGAGGGCCAATAGCGGGCCGGCGATTATGGATGGATGTTGTTGCACGGTTGTTTAATTTGATATTAAAAAATAATGGTAAATGATGATTTATCGGTTTGTTCTTTTAATGGGGTGTAGCCCCATGCTCTCTTTTGCCGTTGATTTCAATCAACGGATTGATAAATGCCCGGCTCTGCCGGATTCCTCTGTGGGTTTCAACCCCTTTCAATTATTTACAGGACAGCCCTTTATTAAAGGGGCTAAAGCCCACAGAGGAAGAGGCTTTGCCTTCATCTTTATTAACCGTCAGCTGAAGCAGACGGCAAAAGAGAGCCTGCGGCACGAGGCAAGCCTCGTTTGTTTATGCACCGTTAAATCATCTTTTATTTGCCCTATCTGTTATTAACTGCCACTACCATTATCCTCCGGTTCTATCGGGGTCAGGTTGCCACCATCGTCACCGAGTGTACCATCTGTCCAATCTGCCACCGTTGCCGCGTCAAAGGTGATGCCGTTGGCTTTCAGGGTCGCCTTGTAGGTGTACTTCTTGCCGGATTCAAAACCGCCTGTCGGATATTTCAATTGGGTTGTATATGTCCGTTCTTTAGCTTCTGACTCTTTAGCATTCTTTACTTTTAACTTCAGGGTTACTGTTGGGACAGGTGTTCCCTCACTTTCACCTATCAACGGAAGCATAATATAGGAAACAGAGGTAGTCTTGCCCGGATCAGTTACCGCTCCCGTTTTCATCGCATACGTTTTTGTTAAAACTTTTGTTGCCGCTGTTATTGTTCCGTCCGATATTTTCATCTTGGTTTTATCTTCCGGGTCCGGTGGGGTGATCATAGCATCATCGTTTCCCCCAGGCCAACTATCTATTACAATTCCACTTGTTGATTCTATATTAATGACAATCATAACAGCCTTTCTTGTAAATGCCAACTTCACGTCCTGCTTGGTTGCTGATCCTTTAATTTCCTGATTATCGATCCCAGCATAAAGATAATTTGAGTCGTTTAAGGCGAGAATTTCAGAACTGCTTGAAAAATCAAAATCCGGAAATGATAAGCCCGTACCATCTATTAGTGTGTCTATTGCAAATGCGCGAATCTTATATTTGCCTTTGGCTAAATAGATCGTGTCTTTTTCCCCGATAGTCAAATTGCCATTTGCTCCTACCGTATATTCCTTATATGCAAGAGTATCTGCCTTATAATCTGATTCATTCTCTCCATAAACGAGTATCTTCGTCTTTAAATTACTTCTCATCGTTGAAGCATTAGTTTTATCCTCCCCCTTCGTCTGTACCAAATCAATCCCCCCGCTGAACGTGACGGGATATAAGGTATTATCGTCGTTCGTGTCCGGTATCTCGGTCGCTTCCTTGGTGCAGCAAAGGAGAAGAGCTGCAGTTAGTAAAATGTGATTTGTTTTCATGTTCGTTGTTGTTTTATTGATTGTTTATTTATTATTCATTTGAGGGTCTGAAATCGATGTTTCCGCCGGAGACTTCCTCCCAGCTTGTAACAGTAGCCGTAATCGTGATCGACGGATTCGAGGCCGGCGGAATCACTGGCGGTATTACAGGAGGGATCGGAATATCAGGTTCGTCCGGATCATCCGGGATATCCGGTGGAGTAGGCGGGTCGGGAACATCCGGAGTGTCCGGTCCGACCGGCAGGTCGGGCGAGCCGATCACGATGTCGATATTGTAGGCGACATTGCCTTCCGAACCGCTGCCTTCAAAATGCACGGGGAGGCCGGTGTATGACAGGTCATGCTCCGGATTGTTATCCCGCGTCAGCACAATATCGACCGTCAACTCCGTATGGGGCTGTACCAGCAGGCTACTATTAAAGGTGCTTTCCGTCGAGATTTCTATACCGGTTTCCGTCTCCGCCTCATACAGCACTAACTTCGGCGCTTCCGTCCCGAACAACAGTTCACCGCTTGACAATTCGAGCCATGCCTCCCGGGAAGAACCTTCCAGACCGGCGAATTTCAAGTAATAGGTCTCCGGACGGTTTTCGGCAAGTCGAACCGTGATTTTCAGCAGCGACAATTGATGGGAAAACGAAAACAGGCTGTCCTGTCTATCGAAAGGATTCACCAATGAACCTGACTGTGCCTTTGTCGCTATTATGTCAGTCTCCCCGTCGAGATGGTACTCGACAAGACCGTCTTTCACAGCGCCTTTCGGATAGTAACCGGTCAGATACACATCCGAACTGTCCGCCGGATAATAGCGTTCCGGTACAAATGTGATTTCGGAGTCTGTAGCGACTGCCTCCCATATCTCGTCAAATTGCAGGGTGCCGCTCCCTTTGGCGACGTTGAGAGCTGTGCTGTCGAAGTTTTCGATTGCCGCACGGCTCAATAGCTGTGTTTTCAGCCGGATGGGAACCGCAGCTGCCGGGGGATCGGGGTCGGGATCCGGCGGCGTAGGCGGACCCGGTGGTATGGGCACGTCTGATCGGCTGCAACCGGTTAAAAGACTAATGCTACCGATCGTCATTAAATAGAATAATATATTCCGAACTCCTGTCATTCCGTTTTTAGTTTTACCCCTTTGATTTTCAAGTTTGACGTACCTTATTTATGAAATAAGGATATGGCTTTGTTCTTATTTATGAAATAAGGCAAAAACACTCTTCCAAGAGGTTTTTCTACCGTTAGAAAACAACCTTGAATTATTAGAATGGCCTATTTTTGATGAAGTAATTTAAGAATTGGAACAGAAT
>QWCH01000940.1_pt1 | contig 48681 bp, 43 predicted proteins | sample 1972671 | NCBI WGS metagenome assembly QWCH01 (sample SAMN09866713, study PRJNA288562) | Human gut metagenome isolate term3_stool, whole genome shotgun sequencing... | isolation source: gut | host: Homo sapiens | place: USA: California
TTTTAGGGCGCAGCCCTAAATCGCTTTTGGGCACTTTTGGCGATTCAAAAGTGCCACCCCGGCGGTAGCCGTACAATTTATGCCTTTGCAAAAGGCTCCGCGACGCCGAAGGCAAGATGAAACTTTGGCATAATTTGTGCCATCAATCCCTCCGGCTCATTTCATTCGCCACCTCCCTTTACACAAGGGAGGCTTTCGCCGACAGGCGACTGCAAACCGGCCTCCGCCGGGTAGGCGAGATGAAATAAGGGCATGAAAAAGCTGCCCGGAGGCAGCAATTCCAAAAAATCAAATTTTGATAACCGGCGTGGTATATTCACTGCCGCAGGGGGCCAGCCCTGGGGTGAAAGCGTGATACAGGTCGGCGGCCCGGGTTTCCAGCGCCGCAAAGCGGGCCGCAGTTTCACCGGTCCTTTCCAGCTCCGCCAGCGAGGCTGAAAGCGGCAGGGTATGGCGCCCCTTGGCCCGGTTCAGGATCTCCGCCCCCTTGGCGGTAAAGCCCAGCACCCGCAGGTAGGGCGGCTCCACAGCCGAAAGCCCGGCGGGCAGCTCCAGCATGGCCGCCAGCAGGATCCTCCTTAAACGCGCGTGGGTGTAGCGCTTGGTTTTGGCTTCGGCCAGCAGCTCCTCGGTGGTTTTTGCCGTGCGCGATGCCCGGTATAGGCGGTGCTCCAGTCCCTCGGCGACATCCGGCAGAGCGGCATAGTCGGTTTCGGTCATCGTGCGCAGGCGTGCAAGAAATGCCCGCTCCCAAAGCTCCAGTTGGGGGAGGGCCCCCTGCTGCCGGGCCAGCTCCAGCTGTTCGGCCATGGCCGGGGGCAGGGAGGAGGAGATATCCTGGCCGGTAAGGAAACGCTGCCGCAGCTGGGAGGCCGAGGGGAAATCGGTATCCGGCTCGGCGGCATCGTGGGGGGCGCCCTGCCGGGAGATGGTAAGAGGCTGAATATCGGAGCCCAACCGGCGGAGGGCCCGGAGATACTCGATACCGAGGATGTTATTGGGGGAGGAGAGCAGGCTGGCATCTTCCCCGAGAAGGGAATGAACGGCGGCCTGCCGGGCTGCCGCAAAGGGCAGGCCCTTTTGCAGATGGGGGGCCAGGGCGGCCGGAAGGTCGGGGGAATCCAGGGCGGCGGCGACCGACCGCAGGGCGGCCAGTTCCCCGCACTCACTGCCAAAGATGAGGGAATCCACCGCGCCGAGGGCGGCCAGACTGGCCACGGCGCCCCCCGCAAAGTGCTGGGCGGTGGAAACGGCATAGGGCAGCGGCAGCTGGAGGACCAGATCCACCCCACTGGAAAGGGCGGCGGCGGCCCGGTACTGCCAGGGGCAGAGGGCGGGCTCCCCGCGTTGGACAAAATTGCCGCTGAGGATGGCCACGATATGGGTGGCCCCCTGCTGCCGGGCAGCCTGAACGGGCAGCAGATGGCCCCGGTGCAGCGGGTTCCATTCGGCGATGATGGCGGTGACCTGCATGGATCGGACTCCTTTCGGTGGGGGGATTTATTCCAAAATGGATGGCGGTTTTATAAAAATCAAAACGGATGAGGGCCGGAACTTTTAGCGTGCCTCTAGGGGGCCGGAACTTTCAGATGCTTCAAAGCAGGGAAGGAGCTTTCCCTCCGCACAGGGGATGAGTGGGGCGCGAAAAGGCCCGCAGGGCCGGCGGCGCAACCGCCGTGGGCGGGGCGAAGCCCCGCCAAGCCCGCCGCAGGCGGGCTGCCCTGCGGGCCGTATCCCGGATTTTTTGCGGATTTGGGGAGGGGCAGAAAGGGGCTGGCAGGGGCCGGCTGGGGTTCGGGCTTTTGGGGAGAGTTTGAAGCCGGGCGAGAGATTTGCGCGGACCGGGCCGGAAAAGCGGGAAAACGCGCGGTAGACAAATGACACAAAGGAGAAGAAATGCAATGGGCGGCATTTGTTTGTTATAGCAAATGTGATATGACTGAATTGCAAAAAAGGCATAAAAGTTTGCGCAAAACATTGACAAAGGTCTTTGATTCCAATAATATAAAATGGACAAAAAAGTGTCAAGTCCCGGCGGGGCTTGGTGAAAAATGACGCAAAAGGAGATGATACACGGATGAATATTCTGGTGATCAATGCGGGCAGCTCTTCCCTGAAATATCAGCTGATCCGCATGGAAGATGAGACGACTCTGTGCAAGGGCATTTGCGAGCGCATAGGCATAGACGGCAAGTACAGCTACAAGACCATGAATGGCTATAAAGTGGAAAAGGAAGCCGACCTCTTTACCCACAAGGACGCCTTTGATGTGATCCTGCACGAGATGGTGCAGGGAGAAGGTCATGTTATTGACAGCGTGGACGAGATAGCCGCGGTAGGCCACCGCGTGACCCACGGCGGGGATAAATTCTCTCACTCCGTACTGGTGGATGAGGAGGCCATAGAGGCCATCAACGCCATGCGGGATATCAGCCCGCTGCACAATCCGCCCCAGGCGGCGACCATCCGGGCCTGCCGCACTGTTTTTGGAGAGGCGCTGCCGATGGCGGCGGTATTTGATACGGCATTCCATGCCACTATGCCGCCCAAGGCCTACACCTTTGCGATTCCCTACAAGTACTACGAGGAGCACGGGGTGCGCCGCTACGGCTTCCACGGTACCAGTCACCGGTATGTCAGCGGCCGTATGGCGGAGCTGCTGGGCGAGATGCCCCACCGGCTCATCACCTGCCACCTTGGCAACGGCAGTTCGCTGGCGGCCATTAAGGATGGCAAGGTAGTGGATACCTCGATGGGCTTTACTCCGCTGGATGGCATTATAATGGGTACCCGCTGCGGCAGCATCGATCCTTCCATCGTTTCCTACATTGCCAACCTGGAAAACCTGCATGAGCGCGGGATGAATCGCCTGCTGAACAATGAATCCGGCCTGCTGGGCGTTTCGGGAGTTTCCAGTGACTTCCGGGATGTGCTGGAGGCGGCCGAAAACGGCAATGAGCGGGCGCAGCTGGCGGCCGACATGCTGGAATACCAGCTGGTGAAGCTGATTGGCAGCTACGCCGCGGCGCTGGGCGGGGTGGATGCCATTCTGTTTACCGGCGGCATAGGCGAAAACGCCATGGGCCTGCGGGAGCAGGTGATGCACGATTTGGCCTACCTGGGCGTGACCGCCGACCTGGCGGCCAACAACAGCCGCGGCGAGGAGGTTCGCATCTCCGGGGCGGACAGCAAGGTAGAGGTATGGGTGGTACCCACCAACGAGGAGATCATGATCGCACGGGATACTGCGGAGCTGATAAAATAAGCGCAGGTCGATGGCCTGTAAAAGCGACGCCGCCGTCCGGGAGGACGGCGGCGTCGGAGTTTATGCAGGGGCCGGCGGGGAAGAGAAACACCGGGGCCGGCAAAAGTCCCCCAAAGCAGGATGGCTTTGGGGGATGGGGGTGCGGGCCGCGCAGGGGCTAGCAAAGGGGCAGTGACGGCGCCCGCAGGGCAAGCCGTCCTCTGTGGAGGACGGCTATGGGCGGCCGAAGGCCGCCACGGCGGCGGTGCCGCCGGCCCTGCGGGCGCGGCCCGGTTCCTGCTGCGGTTCAGTGGCCGCGCTCGGGGGCGGGATCTTCCTCCCGGAAGAGGAGAGAGATGCACCAGATGCCGGCCAGCGCTACCAAAGTGTAGATGATGCGGGCCACAATGCTGCCCTGCCCGCCGCAGATCCAGGCGACGGTATCAAAGCGGAAGAGGCCGATGCCGCCCCAATTGAGGGCGCCGATGATGACCAGCGCCAGAGAGATCTTATCCATGATCATGGGGAATAAAACTCCTTTCTTTGGCTCCGGATGGAGCATTTGGCAGTAGTTTGCCCGGCGGCGGGCGGGATTATGCAGCGGGAGGCTGGTATTTGCGGCGGTGGGGTGCTATGATATAAAATAAAATGCAAAAGGAGGGACCGGCGTGATTTTTGATAGTCATACCCACAGCCGCTTTTCGGCGGATAGCAAGGCGGAGCCACGGGACATGATGGAAGCGGCGCTGAAGAAGGGACTGGCGGGGCTGTGTGTGACCGACCATTACGACTGCGATGAGATCCCAGCCTTTTGCACGCTGGAAAACCTGCGGGGTGCCAAGGCAGCGCTGGAACCGCTGCGGCAGGAATATGCCGGCCGGCTGGAGGTGCTGCGGGGCGTGGAGCTGGCGCAGGGCGCGCTGTGCCCCAATGAGGCCCGGGAACCACTGGCGCTGACCGGCTATGATTACATCCTGGGGAGCGTGCACGCCGGGCGCTGGCGGGAGGACTACTACTGGATGGACTACCGGGACCCGCCCCACCCGCTGCCGGTGCTGATACGGGAATACTTTGAGAACTGCCTGGCGGTGGCCCATTGGGACAAGGTGGATGCCCTGGCCCACCTGGGATATCTCAAGCGGTATGCGATCCGGGATGGGGTGACGCTGGACTATACCCCCTATAATGACCTGATCGAGGAGATCCTGCGCGCGCTGATCCAAACCGGGAAAGCGCTGGAGGTGAACACCTCCGGATTCCGGTACGGGCTGCCGGAGTGGATCCCCGGCATTGAGATATGGCGGCGGTACCGGGCGATGGGCGGTGAGCTGGCAACTATCGGCAGCGATGCCCACCGACCGGAGGACATTGGTGCGGGGCATAAGGAGGCGCAGCGGATGCTGCGGGAGCTGGGCTTTACCCGGTTCTTCTATTTCCGCGCGAGGAAGCCGGTGGCGGTGGAGCTGTAAGCGGAGGCGTGTGAGAAAGGCGGGCAAAAGATATTTATTTCAGGGCAAGATTGGGGGGCGCCTAAAGGCGTCGCGAAGATTTTGCAGGGTGCAAAGCCTGTACGGCTCGCCGCGGGGGCCTTCCTTTTGCTCCTGCAAAAGGAAGCAAAACAGGGCAAAGGGGAACCGGGCTTTCCCCTTTGCAAACCCCTTTGACGCTTAGCTGTGCTGGCTACGGATTTAGATTTTTCTCGGTCGAAAAATCTAAATCCGTACTGCGCACAGATACGCTCCAAGGGTAGCCACGGGCGTATCTGCCCTATCCCCCCACCCCCTTTCCCGATGCGGGAAAGGGGCCCGGATGGGCGGGAAAGATTAGAACAGCAGTCTATCGCTCGGAATGAAATAGGGCTTACAGAGAGCCAAGCCGCTGACCCATGGTTATGGTTAGCGGGGCTATCGGTCTGCACAGAATAGGAGGGCGTTCCCCTCCCCCGAAGCGGGGGAGGTTGGGAGGGGGCAAATGCGCCTGCTGCACCTTATAAGCACCGTTTAGCCTACGCTGCGTCGGGCGCAACCTCCGCTTGAGTCGTGCTGACCCTCCGTTACACTCCGGGCAGCCCTCCCCGCTGCGGTGCGCCCTCCTTTCCCCACAAGGTCTTGCGACCTTGCGGGGACCCCCGCCGTTGCCGTTCCGGGCGGGCGTTCCGGTGCGTCGGGTTTTTAGGGCGCAGCCCTAAACCGTTTTTGCATCCTTTTGTCGGCACAAAAGGATGCCCCCGCCGGGTAGGCGTACTAACTAAAGCCTTTTATAAAACTTGCCCCACCGAAGGTGATTGCAAACTATCTCATGCCACCCCGCCGGTAGGCGTACTAATTATGCCTTGTAAAAGGCTCACCCCCGCCGCAGGCGCCCGCAGACCACCCCCTTAATCCCCACTCCCAAAAATCCCCGCAAACGCCCCGCAAATGCCCCCAAAAGGCTTGACTTACCGGTTGCATCTGTGTTATGATGTCATTACCTCTCGGAGAAGGGCCTTTTTTTCGTGTGCGTTTTTGGCCTTTTGGGCCGTTGCTTTTCCCGCACGGAAGAGCGGCTGATTCACTTCTCGCCACAAAGAGGGAGGCAAAAGAAATCCGAAGTATAATAGGAGGTGCCGACTAAATGAGAGTCAAGATCACTCTGGCTTGTACCGAATGCAAGCAGCGCAACTACAACACCATGAAGAACAAGAAGAACGATCCCGACAGACTGGAAATGAACAAGTACTGCCGCTTCTGCCGCAAGCACACTGTTCACCGTGAGACCAAGTAATAAGGAGGAGTAAGAAATGGCTGAGACCGCTAAAAAGCCCAATATCTTTCAGCGTTGGGCGCGCTCCTTCAAAGATATGCGCGGCGAGATGAAGAAGGTAGTATGGCCTACCAAGAAGCAGGTCATCAATAACACCCTCATCGTACTGGCAGTTGTCCTGATCTCCGCTGTTGTTATCTGCGGACTGGACGCCCTGTTCTCGCTGGTTATCAAGCTGCTCATCAAGGCCTAATCCGCCGCCGATGAGCCGGGAAACTCAAAAATCAATACCAAACGGGAGGGAACCAAATGGCTGAAGAAGCAAAATGGTATGTGGTGCATACCTACTCCGGGTATGAGAATAAAGTGGCCGACAGCATCGTGAACGCGGTGGAAAACCGTCAGCTGCAGCACCTCATTACCGATGTAAAGATCCCGACCGAAATGGTGGTCGAGATCAAGGATGACGGCCAGAAGGTGGAAAAGGAGCAGAAGCTCTTCCCCAGCTATGTATTTGTTAAGATGATCATGACAGATGACAGCTGGTATGTTGTCCGCAATATCCGCGGAGTGACGGGCTTTGTGGGCCCAGGCTCCAAACCGGTGCCGCTGACGGAGGCTGAGATCAATCGCTTCCAGGTGGAGAGCCGGCAGATCACGACCAACTATGCCGTGGGCGACAGTGTAGAAGTTACCGGCGGCTATCTGGAAGGCTTTGTGGGCGTTGTGGACGCCATTGATACCGAAAAGCAGCTGACCCGCGTCACCGTTTCGATGATGGGGAAAGATGTGACGGTGGAACTGGCGTTGAACGAAGTGAAGCCCCTGGAATAAATAAAAGCAACACAAATAAACCGCAGGCCCGTGCGTAAACGGGCCGATAGGCTAAGCCCCCAAAAGAGCCGGGAGCAGAGCCTGTGGGAGGAACCATCCGCAAAACAAAATGGGATGGCCCGCTATCATTACCACATATTTGGAGGTGCAGAAACATGGCTCAGAAAGTAGTAGGCTATATCAAGCTGCAGATCCCTGCCGGCAAGGCAACCCCCGCGCCCCCCGTTGGTCCCGCACTGGGTCAGCACGGCGTAAACATTATGGCTTTCACCAAGGAATTCAATGAGCGCACCAAGAACGATGTCGGCCTCATTATCCCCGTTGTGATCACCGTATACGCAGACCGTACTTTTAGCTTTATTACCAAGACTCCCCCCGCGGCCGTCCTCATCAAGAAGGCCATCAACCTGGAATCCGGTTCCGGCGTGCCCAACAAGACCAAGGTTGGCAAGATCACCCGTGAGCAGCTCCAGAAGATCGCCGAGCTGAAGATGCCCGACCTGAACGCTGCCAATATCGATGCCGCCATCAGCATGATTGCCGGTACCGCCCGCAGCATGGGCGTAGAAGTAGAAGGCTAAACGCTTTCTTGTAACAGTGGGAGGAACCATTCCGCTAAACACCACATTATAGGAGGATAATAAACGCTATGAAGCATGGTAAGAAATATACAGACAGCAGAAAGCTGGTAGACAGCACCAAGCTGTATGAGCCGGCAGAGGCGCTGGACCTTTGCGCCAAGACCGGCAAGGCTAAGTTCGATGAGACCGTAGAGATCCATGTCCGCCTGGGCGTGGACAGCCGTCACGCTGACCAGCAGGTCCGCGGCGCCGTAGTGCTGCCCAACGGTACCGGCAAGAGCGTGCGTGTGCTGTGCTTTGCCCGCGGCGATGCCGCCGAGGCTGCCAAGGCTGCCGGCGCTGAGTTTGTAGGCGCTGAGGACATGATGGAGAAGATCCAGAAAGAGAACTGGATGGACTTCGATGTAGTAATCGCTACCCCTGACATGATGGGTATTGTCGGTCGTTTGGGTAAGATTCTGGGTCCGCGCGGCCTGATGCCCAACCCCAAGGCAGGTACCGTTACCCCCGATGCCGGTCGCGCTGTGACCGAGGCGAAGGCCGGTAAGATCGAGTACCGTCTGGATAAGACCAACATCATCCACTGCCCCATCGGCAAGGTTTCCTTCGGCGCGCAGAAGCTGCAGGAGAACTTTGATACCCTGATGGACGCTATCGTAAAGGCCAAGCCCGCGGCTGCCAAGGGTCAGTATGTCCGTTCCTGTGTGGTTGCTACCACCATGGGCCCCGGCGTCAAGATTAACCCCGCCCGCTTTGTTGCCGTAGCGACGACCGAGAACTGATCGAAAAACCGATAAAAGCGGACTCTACGGAGCCCGCTTTTTCGATAAAGGAGACCGCATGAAGAAGATCGTAACGGAATTCAAGGACTTTATTTCCCGCGGGAATGTGATGGATATGGCAGTCGGCGTGATCGTCGGCGGCGCCTTTGGCAAGATCACCTCGTCGCTGGTCAACGATGTATTCATGCCCTTTTTGGGCTGGATCATCGGGGATATCGACCTGACGGCGCTGAATATCACCCTTTCCCCGGCCGTGATGGAGGGCGAGACGGTGATAAAGGAGCCGGTGGTGATGGGCATCGGCAGCTTCCTGGCCACCATCATCGACTTTTTGCTCATCGCGCTGGTGGTGTTCCTGTTTGTAAAGGCGGTGAACACCGCTCGCAGCAAGCTGGAACGGCCGGCCGAGGAGGAAGCCCCGGCCGCGCCGCCGGAGCCCTCCAATGAGGAAAAGCTGCTGGCCGAGATCCGGGACCTGCTGAAAAACCGCTAAAGCCGCAAGCTGCTATTGGGGCGCCCCTGCCGGGGCGCCCTTTTGCGTTTGGCACAGGGCGGCGGGGAGGCAGAAGGCGGCGCAGCCGCCTCGCGCGCGCCCAGCGCGCGCGAGGGACGCGGGGGCCGCAGGCCCACGCGCGGCCCGGCCGAAGGCCGGGCCCGGCTGCGCCGAATCTGGCCGGCTGAAAAAATTTTTGGAAGGAGTGCAGTAAAATGCCAAAAATGAGGCACTCATTAAGTAGAGGGCCCAAACGAAGCCAAGGAGGAAAAACCATGAAAAAGCGGATTTTTGCACTTACCGGGATACTGCTGGCCCTGTTGCTAGTGCTGGCGGGCTGCGGCAGCCGTGCCGCAAATGATAGCCCCGGCGTTGCCGGCTACGGCAGCTATAACCAAAAAAGCGAAAGCTACAAGGCGAGTGAAACGCTGTTTGATACCGAAAACCCCATGCCGAGTCCCGGGGAGCCGGCGACAGACGAAAACAGCGGTGCAGCGTTGACAACTGACCGGAAGCTGATCCAGACGGCGTGGATGGAGCTGGAGAGCCGGGACTATGCCCAGGCCCTGGCGGCCCTGGAGCAGATGGTAACCGACTGCGGCGGGTACATCGAGAGCCGGAGCGAGCAGGGAGGCAGCCTATACAGCAGCCGCTATAACGCCCGGTACGCCAGCATCACCGCGCGGATACCGGCCGATAAGCTGGAAACGGCGATGGGCGCGGCGGGTGAGCTGTGCAATGTGGTGAGCCGCAGCACCGATGTGGCGGATGTGACCGAAAGCTACGCCGATACCGAGGCACGGCTGAAAACGCTGCGTTTGCAGGAGGAGCGGCTGCTGGAGATCCTCTCTAAGGCGACGGAGCTGAGCGATGTGCTGGAGCTGGAGAGCCGACTGAGTGATGTGCGGTACCAGATAGAGAGCTATGAGGCCACCCTGCGGAACTACGACAGCCGGGTGAGCTATTCCACCCTGCATATTACCCTGCAGGAGGTAGTGGAGTACAGTGTCATCAATGACCCGCCCCAAACGCTGGGACAGCGCCTTTCCGATGGATTTGCGGATTCAATGCGGCTGGTGAAGAACAGCGCCGAGAACGCGCTGGTTTGGCTGGTGACCTATCTGCCGCTGGTGCTGCTGTGGGCAGTCATTCTTGCGGTGGTGGTTTGGCTGGTGCTGCGGCTGGTGCGCCGGGCCCAAAAGGCCGGAAAGCTGCCGAAGGTGAACCGCAAGGGTAAACCACAGGCGGAAGCGCCTGCCGCGCATGCGGTGGAGGAGAAAAAGAATAGCTGAGCCGGGAGAGCGGGGAAGGAAGGTTCGGGCCGCAGGCCCGGCGGCGGAGCCGCCGAAGCGGACCGGAGGTCCGCTTGCCCGCCGGAACGGCGGGCGGCCTGCGGCCCGAATACCGGCCCCTTGCAGGGACTTTAAGAGGGTGTACTGCAGAGGCCCGGACATCGGACATCAGCGATTTGCAGGAATTTGAAAGAGCCAGGTGATGTATGGCCCAGAGAATAAGGAGGAGCGAAATGAAGAAGATCATGCTGGTGCTGCTGGCGGGGCTGCTGGCGATGAGTCTGGCGGCCTTCCAGGAGAAAGAGCCGCCGGTTTCCGGCGGGGACGTGACTGATGAGCCCGGCAAGGTACGCATTTTTAATGAGGGAGGGGACCAGGTCCGTTCTTCCGTGGCACGATATGTGCGGGTCGATGGGGAGCTGTATACCGATACCGGGGAGATCATCACTTTGGCACGCTGTGGGGTGATGGATGGAGAGATCACCAAGACGGTGGCGGAGACCGAGCTGCCGGGGGAGGACGACTGTTCCAACTTTGGAACAGGATACCAATACCAAATTGCCGGTGTGTACAGTATTGATGTGGTGATCGACGGAGACTGGTGCCGCTTCCAACGGGAGGTGCCGAGCTGCAGTTATGCGGAGGAGGCTTCGGCACTGGGGCTGGTGATGGCGGCTGACCCGACGGCAGTCACTATCCAAACCGAGGGATTTATCTGCACCGGAGAAGAAGCTGCCCCCGATGTGGAAACGGCGATCCAGCTGGCGTGGACGGAATGTGAGGACTATGATGTAGCGGATGCGGCCTATGACGCTACGGCAGGAATGTGGCGGATCCACATGACCGGAGAGGGCAAGGACGCCACGGTATGGATAAATACAGACGGTATAACGCAAAGGATTGTATACGGAACGGCGAATATGTGCGGCTATCCTCGCGCGGAAGCATAAGACTGAAAGTGGAGTATTTGATCTGGTAAAATCTCATTTCAGTACGGACTGTATATAAAATTAGGATAATACAATATGGTGATATAATGAAGGGAAAAGAACTTTTGACATTGGCGGTGGCGCTGGTGCTGGCGTTAGCACTGACTGGCTGCGCGCCCAAGGACGCCGGGGTGGCGATTTTGACGGGACTGGATAAAAAGGAACTGGCCCAGGGCGACCTGCCCTGCCGCAGCTACTACGAGGGGGAGACCCTGATGGTGCCGCTGTGTGAAGTAGCCCGAGCGCTGGGGTATTCCGCCGAATGGGACAGCGCGAACCAAACCGCCATTATTGATGATGAGTATATCCAAAAGGCGACGCTGACTGTGGGGAGCAAGACGACCCTTTTTGAGGGACATTTGCAGGTCATCAATGTGAGCCGGGAGGTGGAGCTGGCGGAGGCTTTGGCGGTGCAGGAGGGGACCCCTTATGTGCCGGCGGAGTTTTTCACGGAATTCCTGAACGAGGTGGAATACGGCGAGGGAATTGTGACCATTGCCCCCAGTGTGGTAGGCCTGGATGATATTGGGGACTTTTTAGCAGGCCTGCATTGACCGTAAATGGAACCGAGCTGACGAAAGAAAAAGGAGGAGCGGACATGAAGAAAACAGCGACGATCTCGGCAATTTTAGCGGTTGTAGGATTTATGGCGGTGTATGTGGCGCTGTGCTACTTGGTACCGGGCTGGCGGCTGAAGCTGCACGCCACGGCCTGGGTGTACTTTGCGGCAAGTCTGCGGCACATGGCACTGCTGAAAGGCGTTTTTGCCATGGCGGCGGGGCTGGTACTGGCGACGCTCCCGTTTCTGGGGATGCTGCGTGAACCGTTGCCGGAGGAATAAAACCGAAAAAGCAGGAGGGCAGTCCCGGTGGTGGGGGCTGCCCTTTTGATTTTGCAGAGGCGGTGCAGGGGGCGGGCCAGCGAACGAAGTTCGCTGCGATGGCGGAGCCATCGGGCCTGCGGCCGTAAGCTGCGCCTTGCAGGGGGTAAAAAAGAAGAGCAGTCCCCGTAGGGACTGCTGCTTGGCTGTATTTTGGTGTGGGGCCGAAATATCATGTGGCGAATGCTGACCCTTTTGGGGTGGTGAGGACGGCCTTTAGGGCTTCGAAGGTGCATTCCGGCAGGTGGATGGCGTGGGAGGCATCGGGCAAAAGTGCCTCTGTGCGGTGGGCATCGCTGCAGGTGAGGATGTGATATTTTTCAGGGTAGGAGGCATTTCTGCCGCCAATGAAGAATTTTTCCGGGTCGGCGACCTCAACGGTGTGGAAGCCGAGATGATCCGGGACTTCGCCCAAAGCGGCAAGGACGCTCATGCTGTCGCGGTCGATGTGGGCAGGGTAGCAAAAGCCGCCGTACCGGGCAGCCAGGGCAGGGGCGTCATCGATGGAGAGGGAGGTGGCATTGGAGAGGAGCTTTTCCAGGCGGCCGAGTTCGTTATCCTCGGCATCTATGAGGAGTTGGGCACCGAAGATCTCCTCCCGGTTGGAGATGGGGGGCAGGGCGGCGTAGATCTCCTCGCCGGCGGCTTCGGCCGCTTCCGCAGTGGGAAAAAGGCAGACCATATGCAGCTCCTCGGCGCAGGTGAGTTCGATACCGGGGATAACCAGCAGGCCGGGGGCCAATGCAGCGGCAGCCTGCTGCACGGCCTGGACATTGCCGGCGGTATTGTGGTCGCAGATGGCGATGATATCCAACCCGGCCAACGCCGAAAGCCCTGCCACGGTGGCAGGGGTCATGTCGTTTTCCCCACAGGGGGAAAGGCAGGTATGGATGTGCAGGTCGTAGTAAAAAGGGGTGAGTTCCGCGGCGGCCATCTCCTTATCCTTATAATGGGTGCGGGGCAGGGAACGCGGCGCAGCCGGGCCGGCCGAAGGCCGGCCGCCCGCGGGGGCGGAGCCCCCGCGGGTACCCCGGCGCCCCCGGCAGGGGGCGCCGGGGGCGGCTGCGCCGCGAATGTTTACCTTGTGCAGAGTGTGGTGTAGGCGCGGGTGGCCGCCTCAAAGCTAGGCAGGTCAGTCGCGGCGATGGCAATGCCCTCGGTTTTGGCACGGGCCAGCATAGCGTCATCCGGGCGAATGCCCTCGGTGAGGACAACGCAGGACACATCGGCCATGAGGGCGGCAACAATGGTGTTCTGATTTGCCATAACGGTGAACCAGACCCCATCAGTGGGGGCGTGGCCCATCACCATGCTGAGAAGATCGCAGCAGTATACACCGCCGGTTATTTCCCGCTCGGGGCAGCACAGCAGGGTAAAGCCGCAGGCGCGGCAAAGCTCATTCGCTGTCATGTTCAATATCCTCCATGGGGGTGCGGTGGGCGGAAAGCCCCGCCAGGGACTGGGCCAGCTGCTCCAGCTTTTCCTTAAGCAGGTAGATGCAGTCATCCTCGGTGCGGTAGCCGCGGACAATATCCTCGGCGAGGGCATGGCAGGTGGGGGAACCGCAGCTGCCGCAATCCAGGCCGGGGAACCGGCGCTCGTAGCCCTGCATCTTGGCGAAGAGCACCAGCGACTGAGAGGGATCGCTCCCCAAGGACATGACATTCAGCGGCTCGATCTTTTTATTGAAATAAACATCCTCAGGCAGCCATTCCGGGGTGGGCCACTGGGTACCAACCTGTGGCAGGTCGCGGGCCAGCCGCTTGATGCGGGCGGCCGCGGCATAAGGGTTTTCCACATTCATTACGCCGCCCACGCAGCCGCCGGGGCAAGCGGAAAGCTCCACGAAATCCAGGCGGGTGAACTGCTCGTCCTCGATGGCTTCCAGAATCTTGATAACATTTTCGATGCCATCGGCGGCGATGTAGCGGCGCTGCCCGCTGCCGGTGGATTCACCGCTATTGGCGGCCCAGCTAAGACCGGTACTGCCCATGTGGGAAAGATGCTCGAACTCGGGCAGCTCCATCTTTTTGACCTCCTGCACCAGCTGGGGGTATACCCGGCTGATGGCGATGGCGGCATCGATATTACGGGTCTGATTGCCCAGCGGCACCTTGGCGGCCGTTACCTTGGCGGGGCAGGGGGTAATAAACGCAACGCCGATCTCCTCCGGCTTGAGACCGGTCTTTTCCACGGCGGCGCGGCGGGCCAGCACGGCGGCCAGCTCCACGGGGGGCTGCAGGGGCAGCAGGTGCTCCAAAAGATCGGGGAAGCGGACCCGGATAAGCCGCAGCACGGCCGGACAGGCCGAGGAGATGAGCGGCAGCGGGCCCTGATAATGCGCCATGTATTCCTTGGTGGACTGGGAGATGAGTTCCGCGGCGGCGCCCACCTCGTAAACCTCATCGAAGCCGATGCGCTGCAGGGCCAGGATGATGCGGCCGGTGTGGTCCAAATGCTTGATCTGGGCAAAGAGCACCGGCGCGGGCAGCGCTATCTTATACTTGAAGCCATCCAGTGCCTCCATGGTATCGCTGACAGCCCGCTTGGCGTGGTGGGGGCAGATGCGGATGCACTCGCCGCAATCGATGCAGCGCTCGCCCAGGATGCGGGCCTTGCCATCCCGAACCCGGATGGCCTCAGTGGGGCAGCGCTTGACGCAGGTGATGCAGCCGTGGCACAGATCCTTATTGAGCGTAACGGAGTGAAAATAGGTCTGGTGTTCCATCTTTTCCTCGCTTAGTTTCTCCCGGCATCAATGCAGATCCACCCGCAGGGTGATGGTGGTGCCGACCCCCAGGACGGTGTCGATCTGCATATTGTCGGTGTATTTTTTCATATTGGGCAGGCCCATACCGGCGCCAAAGCCCTGGGCCCGGATCTCATCGCTGGCGGTGCTCCAGCCCTCCTGCATGGCCTTTTCCACATCGGGGATGCCGGGACCCTGATCCCGCAGGACAATGGTGATGCCGTGATCATCGATCTCGGCATCGATCTCGCCGCCATTGGCGTGGATGACCATATTGATTTCGCCCTCGTACATCGAGACTGCGACCCGGCGGATGGCATCGCCGGGGTAGCCCAGCTGGCGCAGCACGCCCTTGAGGTGGCCGCTGGCTTCCCCGGCATGGACAAAGTCATCGCCGGGGACGATGTAATGATATTGCAGTGTCATGGCGGGTCCCTTTATACGCCGCGCAGGCCGGCGCCATACAGCAGGCCGCTGGCGGTGAACATGCCGCGCTGGGTGCTGATGACGGCGATGCCTTTTTCCCGCGCCAGGGTGAGGACCTCCTCGGCGGGGGTTTTGCCCCGGACAAAGATGATGCAGTGCATATCCAGCATTTCCGCGGTGCGGATGACCTGCTGGTTGAGCAGCCCGGTGAGCAGCAGGGACTGGCCCTGGCCATAGGCCAGCACATCGCTCATCATATCGCTGGCGAAGGCGCTGGTAAATTCGTGGTCGTCCTGCGGCGCGCCGCACAGCAGGCGGCCCCCCAGCAGGGTGAGGATCTCTTTCATTTTCATGGCGTATCAATCCTTTCGGCAAAAAGCGGGGAGGATATCCCCTTACTTTTTTCTATTATAACAGGCCGCGTGGGGCGGCGCAACGGGGAGAAAGGAGTGGAGGGGAGGATTTTAGGAGAGCTTTTTGACGGACTGGTGCGGTTATCACAAGGTATTCACAGAATATTTGTGCCATTTGCCGAAGAAAAAATCTTGCCAACCCCCAAAAAACACGCTATCATATAGTCACTGTAAAATTTACCGTAAAAAATATGTATATACTTTTTCAGGAGGCAAATATGGTACTGGAGAAACTGATTGAACTGCTGTGCGAACAGCTTGATATTGAGGCGGACGAAGTGAATGAGAATACCGATATCGTCAATGACTTGGGCGCGGATTCGCTGGATGTAGTGGACCTGGTGATGACCCTGGAGGACGAGTTCGATATCGAGATCCCCGATGAGGACATTGAGAAGATCCACACTGTTGGCGAGCTGGCCCATTATCTGGAGGAGCACATCGACAGCTGAGAACGGCCAGAAGGCGAATAGACGGCAGCCCCCTGACCAGTGGGCCGGCTGCCGCTTTGTTTTGCCGCAAAAAACTGTATTTTGGGGCTTGACTTTGCCCCGGGTGAATGGTATAGTAATATAGTCGCAGCGGATACGCTGGTGTAGCTCAGCCGGTAGAGCAGCTGATTTGTAATCAGCAGGTCGGGGGTTCGAATCCGTCCACCAGCTCCACCACCGCATGACATAACCGAATATGGAGGAGTTCCCGAGCGGCCAAAGGGGGCAGACTGTAAATCTGTTGTCACTGACTTCGATGGTTCGAATCCATCCTCCTCCACCACAAAAAAGCCTTGCAATGCAAGGCTTTTTTGCTATGGAGGAGGATGTGGGGAGCGCGGGCTTTTCTAAAAGGCGAGAGCCGCTGCCCTGATTTGACGCGAAGGGGGAACCCGCAAAGGTTCCCCCCTCACACAACCCCTTCCTTGCGGGGAGGAAGGTTTGCTTACGGCTTTTTTGCAAGGATATTATTTCCTTTTTATAATATCTGAAGGAGAAAAAGGCGAGAATATAGGAAAAACATACAATTGCAAGATGAGCGCCAGCAAATAAAATGCAATAATTGAACAAAAATAATGAAACATGAGATTTTAATGCAAAATTCTCTTGAATTCTTTGTGAGTTGATGTTAAGATAACGCTAAGGAAACAGGAACGATTCCCATAAATTGAATGATCCTTGGCAAACCTGCTGAAAGGCAGGGACGCAAAGTAAAGCGTCTAAACGGGAAACCGCATGACCGGCTGACTGCATTCTTGAGTAAAAGAACGCAGTCAGCTTTTATATTTACAAAAATTAGAACAGAAAGGATAAATAATGCATACCAAAATCAGCAGCGGAAAGGAACATCGCCGGCACCGGGCCCGCAGGGTCTCGGTGCTATTGGTGGTGCTGGCGCTGCTGTTTACCATGCTGCCAACGGGCCTTTACACGGTGGCGGATGCCGCCCCGGCGGAGGAAGAACCGGCTTTGGTTCCTGCTTCAGAGGAGGCCCTGCCCGAACCGGAAGACTCCATGACAAAAGAGGAAGAGACGGATGAGCAGCCGGCCGAAGCGCAGCCCGCTGAAGACAAGGCCCGTGCGGCGGCCGCCACGGTGGAATGCTATGCGGCGCGGGATGGCATCTGGTACCCGGTGACCACGGTGCAAACCGCCGCGCAATATACCGATGGCAGCGGAAAGCTCCGCTACTATATAACGGCGGCGGAACTGGAGGAAGTATATAGCGTCTATGGCTTTAAGGCGGCGAATTATCACGGGGAGCGGTTCTTCCCGCACACCGATAGCTATGACCCCAACGAAATGTGGGCAGATGCCGCTCCCATAAAGAGTGAGGACGGCGGCTGGCAGATTCCGCTGAGCCACCGGACCGAGATCCGGCTGTACTACCTGCCCGCGAATGAAGAAGGCGCCGAAAGCTATTTCCTTGATAAAAAAGAACTGAGCGACGAAACCCTGCTGGCAGAAAACATGTTCTACACCGTAACGGTGAAGGACGACCTAAACAGGGTGTACCAGGAGCCGCCCGCGCCGAAGATCGCTTTCCATGGGGAGAATGTGAGCATTACCCTAAATACCGTGTCCAGTATGGCCTGGGACGCCATGGATGGCCTGACCGGAACGCATCTGGAGCTGGAGCCGACCAAGCAGACCGAAACCAGTGTGACCTATACCATCGGGGAAATCAGCCAGCCGGTGGTTTTCTACCCGCATACCGATACCCTGGCAATAAAATATGAGGCCGAGCCGGACGGCTGGCAGCACAAGATTGGCCAGTTTGAGCCTTCGGTGCAGGCGCCCCAGCAAAGCGCGATGGTAAAGGGCAAAAAAACCCTGCTGGTGGAACCGGGTGACGGAGACTACACGCTGCTGGCCCCGGATATTGACCGGATAGAGGTAAAGCTGACCGGCGAAAAAGCCAATAACCGCTCACTGTTTTATTCCTTTTTAGGTTGGCGGGTGGCCAATATAACGGAAGAGGTTCTACTGCAGCCCGGTACAAAGCTGACTGCCGCAGATCTGCAGCACTATACCGGCAGCGATGGCGAAGTGACGCTGCGGGCAAAATGGAGCGGCGAGGATAAGCTGAAGCGCCCAATTACCACACATTTTTTCCTGCATCTCAATGGAGAGATCAGGGGCTCGGTGGATGACGGTGTGCAATGGGAGGACCAAAAGGACTATACGCCCGCCCTATATACCACCCGGATGCTGGGGGCGGACAATATCCCGGCGGAGTACTCCAATAAAAATGCGGAGGGTGTGGTAAAGCCGCTGGTAGCGCGGGCAACCAATGGCGACAATGCCTACGCGGTGGATGACACGATCCGCAACATGGTGAATAACCCGGTGCAGGGCGGTAGGCTGGAGGATCTCCCCAATGAGGAAACGATCTTTGCCTACCTGCGGGCCCACAGCGATACCATTACCATGAAGGTGGACGGAGTGGATATCCCCGCGGAGATGCTCAATTCGGATCACTTCCAGATCCGCTGGAACATGGTCAAGTTTGAGCATTCCGATGGCTGGCATATTGATGGTGTGCTGGTGGCCAAGCGCACCCGCTTTTTTGTGACAAAGACCTTTGCGGGGGATGCTGAGGCGATAAAACAGGTACGGGATAAGTTCCTCATTACTGTCTCCCACACCGAAAACGGCAGCAGCGTGACCGATTTTACCCTAGTGCCGCAGCCTGCGAAGGCGGTAACGGAACAGGGCAAGCTGGGTTATACCCGCTATGATGCCGAGGCCGATACCTACACCTGGGAAGTCCCGGCCCAGCAGCGGCGGGACTACACGATAAAAGAAACCGGCCATACGCTGCAGGGTGACAAATGGCGGGTGAACAACCGCTATCTCATCCGCAATCACCCGCAGGGACTTTCGGGGGGATATCAGGACTACCCGGAGGAAAGCGGCATTACTATTACGGCGGTGGCCTACGGCAACGATGTGCCGAATACCGCAGTACAAACAGTGGCTCTGCAGAACCGATATGTCGGGATGGGGACACTGAGCGTAAAAACACAGGATTCCATTACCGGCAACGGGCTGGCAAAGGTAGAGTATAAGTTGTCCCGGCCGGACGGCGCTGAAGTGGCCTTGTACCGCAAGCCGAACACCACCCTTTACAGCGTGGTGCAGGAGGAGGGCTATACCGAGCAGATCGCCGACTGCAAGATCATTGCCGATGCCAGCGGTTTTTTTACCATCCGGCTGGAGGAAGGGACCTACACTCTGACCGAAGTACTGCCGACGGGGTACTTTGGCCCCGGTACTGTGCAGGTGACGGTCGCCCAAAATACTGGAGGGAATATCAGTTACCATGCGGAGGCAAAAGCGCTGCCGGAAGGGATAACACCCTCGACCGGCAGCTGGCTGCAGAATGCCGATGCTGACAATGTGGTCATCCTAAATGTACCCAGAATGCTCATCAGTGTGACGGCCCGCAGCAGTTGGCCCGCCACGGGGGATAAGCTGCCTGTGACGGTGGAGCTGTGGCGCGATGGCGCGCCGCTGCCGGGTGATGCCTATACCGTGGAGCTGAACAAGGAAAACGAATGGCAATACACCTGGGAAAATCTGCCGCTTTTTACGGATGGCACGGTGGCTGATTACACGCTGCGGGAAATCGAAATAGGGGACACCTACCGTGACCCCGGTGTGGCCGAGGATGGCTTCGCGGATTACCTGGTGACCTATGCCAAGGCCCTGTACCGGCAGGCCGAGGATAAGGAATACCGGGAGGAGCACTGGTGGCAGAAGGCCGATGGAACGCAATGCTTTGCGCGGGAGGCCCTGCTGGTGGTCAATAATGAGGGCATCCGGGGCGAGATCGCCTTTGAAAAGGTGGATGAAAAGGGCTACCAATTAAAGGGCGCGGAATTTACCCTGTATGCCGATGCGGAATGTACCAAGCGGCTGGCAACAGCCACCTCCGATGAAAACGGCGATGTGCAGTTTGAGGATAAGTGGCCGGCTGGCACCTATTACCTGCGGGAGACCACCGCCCCTGTGGGCTACACTGCGGCGGAGCTCACCTGGACGGTGAAGATCGCGGCGGGGAAGGCGACCATTTCTACACCGGGCGGCACCACCGTTACCGAGGTGAAGAATACCTCCCGGCTGCGGCTGAAGCTGAAAGTGCTGGGCCCACAGGGAGAGGAACTCCCCGGGGCGGTGCTGCGGGTGACGCGGGATAATGGCAGCCCGATGCTGTATAAAACCAATGAAGCCGGCGTGGCCCTGCTGGAGCAGATGCCTGCCGGGGATTATATCATCCAGCTGGCGGGCACCCCCACGGGCTATGTGCCGGAGGACAGCGCCCCCAACCTAAAGGCCGAATACGGCACACTGACCTATTTGGATACAGCGAATACCGCATGGCAGCTGGAACAGTGCGAGGGGGAGGAATACACCTATCTGCTGATCCTGGAGCTGAAGGAGCTGCATATCCTGCCCAGCACCGGCGGCACCGGAACGGTGCCCTTTACACTGGCGGGCGCGGCCCTGATGGCCGTAGCGGTACTGCTGCCAGGCCGAAAGAAAGTGAAATAAGCGCCCCCTGCCAAGGGAAGCCGCTGTGGATAACAATGATACCAAAGGAGTGAAAGTAACATGAAACAGACCATGAAAAAATGCCTGACGCTGCTGCTGGCGCTGGCGCTGCTGTTCACCATGGCGGTCCCCGCTGCGGCGGAGGAGCCAAACTATTCCCGCACGATCACCTTTACCGGGGTGGCCAAGGGTGATACCGTGAAGGCGTACAAGCTGGGGTGGTATGATGAAAACTACAACAAATACATATTTCACGAGGGATTTAAGGCCTTTGCAGCCAATTTCTATGATTCTAAAACACAATCGCTGGAGGAGCACCTTGCCGAAAGTACGAAAGAGCATTTGACCGCACTGATGATCAATTATGCAATCATGACCGATTCTACTCATGGTGGGGTTTCCTTCCCCCCAAACCCGGTGGTAGCGACTGCCGATGCAAATAATGAGGTTAAGATGACTCTGGAGCCCGGCTATTATCTGCTGCTGGTTTCTACCACCGAACAGAATAACCGGACCTATATGCCTGTTACCGTATTTGTACAGGTGAAGAACGGGAATGTGAAAGTATACGCTGCCGGCAGTGAGATCACCGATGGCCTGACCGCTGTATTTAAGTACGAGGACGGCCCTGCTGTCAATGTACGAGTAAGCGATGACAGCAAAGCTACTACCCAATGGAAAGAAACTGCCGGTGGCCGGGTGGGTGAAACGATGGATTTCTATATGGAAGTATCTATCCCGGCCTACGAGAGCGAGCATGTGGCCATTAGTTCGCTGATTGCGAAGTGCCAGCTGGCCGGACTGAACTATGTAGCGGACAGCATGAAAGCAACCACCCTGCCCAATGCGGATAGCGATGCCGTAGAGGGTGCCATTAAAGGGACTACCGCAGGTACTGATGGTAATTTGACCGTTGAGCTGGATTACAGCAAGATCCGCAATGCTGCCACCGGCAGAGGGCTGATTTATCTCCACTTCCAGGCCACCGTAGCCCCGGATGCAGTTGCAGAATCTAAGGCTTCCGCAACTGCCAAGCTGGAATATGTATTCTCCATGGAGGCGGACAAGACCAAAACGACCGCCGACTCTACCGCTGCGGTTTATAATTATAACTTTACCCTCTTTAAGAAATCCAATGAGCTGTTTGATCCCAGTGACGCGGGTTCCAGCCACCGGCCCCTGGCCGGTGCGGGCTTCATCCTGTATGCCGATGAAGCGATGAACACCCCCGTCAGCATGGTTAAGGTAGATGCTACTGCCACGACCGATGCCTACTATCGTCCCGCTACCGCTGCGGAGATTACTGCCGGTACCGGCATTGTGACCGAAATGGATGCCAATATGGGCAATGATAATAATACCCTTTCCATCCGCGGCCTGGATGTCGGTTCCTACTATGTAAAGGAAACCAAGACTCCTTCCGGCTACTATGCCCCCAAGGGCAGCTTTAAGCTGGATCTGACCGCAAAGCGGGATGCCAGCGAAAGTCTGGTCAAGGATTTGGCCAGTGGCGGTTTTACTGAAACGAAAGAAGCGGATCGCGCACTGATTCAGAAAAAGAGCCTGAATGCTGAGAAAAATCGCTATGAAGTCGACCTTCTCAATAGCTCCACCCCCGTACTGCCCACCACCGGTGGTGTCGGCACCGTGATGTTCACGGTGATCGGCCTGCTGTGCATGGGTGCGGCGCTGTGGTTCTTCCTGTTTGCCCGCCGTCGCCGTGAGGACGAGCAGGAGCAGAATAAGACCACCCTGTAATTTGCCATCCTCCTCATTTTCTAGCCGTCCCGCCGGGTTTTTTCCTCTTTCTCTCCCCGGCGGGATGGGCGGCAAGGAAAAGGCCGCAAGCCCGCTGCAACGGTTTGCGGTTTTTTCCCTGCTGCATTACTGCCAAAGGAGTACCATTCGTGACGACAAAACAAGCCAAACAAAAAAGACAAAACCGGCTGGGCACCGTGCTGGCCATCCTCATTTTTCTGCTGGGGCTGGGGATTCTATTTTACCCGGTGGCCAGCGACCTGTGGAACCAGCACCGGCAGAACCAGCTGATCTCCCACTACACCCAAAGCACCACGACCCTTGCCCCGGAGGATCACTCCGCGCTGTGGGAAGCGGCGCAGGAATACAATAAAAATCTCAGTCCCACTTTCCGGGATGCCTTTACCGGGCGGCAGCTGCCAGCGGGGGACCCCTACTGGGGCCTGCTGGATCCCGATGGCAGCGGCATTATGGGCTACATTGAGATCCCGCGCATCAGCGTGCGGCTGCCCATCTACCACGGCACCACGGAGGAGGTCCTCCAGCATGGCATCGGGCATCTAGGCGGTACCTCCCTGCCGGTGGGCGGAGAGGGCACCCACGCGGTGTTTTCCGGCCACCGGGGGCTGCCCTCGGCGCTGCTTTTCTCCGATCTGGACCAAATGCAGCTGGGCGACCATTTTTCCCTGCGCATTTTGGGGGAGCAGCTCCTCTATGAGGTGGATCAGATCCTGGTGGTGGAGCCGGATGAGGTAAAGGACCTGTACCCGGTGGAAGGGGAGGACCTTGTTACCCTGGTGACCTGTACGCCCTACGGCGTAAATACCCACCGGCTGCTGGTGCGCGGGCACCGCATCCCGCTGGAGACCGTGGAGGAAACGGTGGAAGTGACCGTGACCCAGCAGGTAGTACACAGCTTGGGCTGGAAGGGCAAGCTGCTGATCGGCGCGCTGCTGCTGTTCCTGCTTATTTTGCTCATCCTGGCGCTGCTGCGCCGCAAGAAAAAGAAAACCGGGCCCGAAGAGGGCAATGTGATAGAAAGGGGGAGAACTGATGAAAAAGCGTCTCAGAGCCGTTCTGGCCCTGATCCTGATCATACTGCTGTGTCTCCCCGCGATAGCACAGACAGCCGATCCTGACGCGCTGTGCGCGTTGACCATTGACTGTCACTATGAGAATAAGCCAGTAAGCGGCATGGGCTTTTCGCTGTACCGGGTGGCGGCGCTTTCTCCGCAGGGAGAGCACACCCTGCTGCCGGCCTATGAGGATAGCGGTATTGTGCTGGGGAACCTGCGGGATGCCGCCGACTGGCGGCAGGCGGCCGGGCTGCTGGACCAATGGGTGGAGCAGCAAAGCATTTCCCCAGAAAAGCAGCTTACCACCGCGGCTGATGGCAAAGCTGCATTAGAGGGGCTGCCCACCGGGTTGTATCTGTTGTGCGCGGCTCCCTACCAAAAGGGCGGCTGCACCTATACCACCACCCCGGTGCTGCTGGAGCTGCCGGCCCAACAGGCGGGCGGCGGGTGGCAGTACGCTGCAACGGTAGAGCCCAAGCTGGAGCGCTCCGGTACCCCCGAACCGCCGGTCATCATCATACCGGATAACCCGGCCCCCACCCCAGGGGATAAGCTGCCGCAGACCGGCCTGCTGCAATGGCCTATCACGCTGCTGGCAGCCATAGGGGTGCTGCTGGTGGCGGTGGGCTGCCGCCTGCGCCGCCGGAGGAAACCGACATGACACGAGAGCGTATCGGCCGGTTCTGCATCATTTTGGGCGGCCTGTGCATTTTGGCCGCCGCATTCCTATTGGGGTTTAATCTGCGGGAGGAACGCCGTGCCGCGGCGGCCACCCAAAGGATTTTGCCTGCTGTGGCACATAGCATCGGACAGTCTCCAGCGCCGATGCCTACCCTGCCCGCCGGAGAGCTGACGGTCTCTTTGGAGGGGGAGGAGTATCTGGGCATCCTTTCTCTACCTACCCTGGCGCTGGAGCTGCCGGTGGGGGCCGAATGGGAGATGGATTTTCTGCGCCAGGCGCCCTGCCGCTATGCCGGTACCCTGGCCGGGGATGATATCATCATAGCGGCGCACAATTACCGGCGGCACTTTGCCGCGCTGCACACCCTGCGTCCCGGAGATGCCGCCCTATTTACCGATGCAGCCGGGCAGACCTACCGCTATACGGTGGACCGGGTGGAGACCCTGCCGGAGACCGCCGTGGAGGAAATGCGGGCTGGGGAGTGGGATCTTACCCTGTTTACCTGCACCTACGATGGCCGTGCCCGAGTAACGGTGCGGTGCATCCGCACGGAAGAATAACGCATTTTGCATTTTTCTCTTGACAAAGCTGCAAAATGGTGTAGAATAACATCAAGTGAATAACGATAGCGACCCCGCAGAAACATTCAGAATCGTAAGAGACTGAATATGGAGGGGGCTCTGGAGAATCTCATTGAGTTGAGTGCCGAAGGTGCAAGGCGGTTTTTCCGCCGAATCTCTCAGGCAAAAGGACAGAGCGGTCATCAAAGCATCTTTTGTTTGATCGCTCGCTATTCTTCAGAGGCTGCCGCTTAAAAAAGACGGGCAGCCTTTTTATTATCCTTTTTTCACTGCAATATTTTAATCAGGAGTGAAACAAATGGAAGCAGCATTGCTCAACATCGTACAAAAAATCAACGGCTATCTCTCGGATTATATCCTCATCATCCTGCTGGTGGGCGCGGGCCTTTATTTCTCCATCCGTACCCGCTTTGTGCAGGTGCGCTGCTTTGGCGAGGGTATGCGCCGGGTATTCGGCAACATCAATCTCCATGGCGGAAAGCAGCAGGGCGGCTTTTCCTCCTTCCAGGCGCTGGCCACGGCCATTGCCGCACAGGTAGGTACCGGTAATATCGTAGGCGCCTGCGGCGCTATCCTCATCGGCGGTCCCGGCGCCATCTTCTGGATGTGGATCATCGCTTTCTTCGGCATGGCTACCATCTATGCGGAAGCGGTGCTGGCGCAGGAGACCCGTGTAGTCAATGCGGACGGCAGCGTCCACGGCGGTCCGGTTTATTACATCAAGCGCGCCTTTAAGGGCGGCTTCGGCAAATTCCTCGCCGGCTTCTTTGCCATTGCTATTATCATCGCGCTGGGCTTTATCGGCAGCATGGTGCAGTCAAATTCCATCGGGGAATCCCTTTCCAATGCCACCGGCGTTCCCACCTGGGTCATCGGTATTGTTGTGGCAGCGCTTTCCGCCTTTGTATTCCTGGGCGGCAGCCACCGGGTGGCCTCCTGGGCGGAAAAGATCGTCCCCGTGATGGCCTGTCTGTACCTCATTGGCGGTCTGGTGGTGCTGATTGCCCGAATCCGCTTTGTCCCCGAAACCTTCGGTATGATCTTCCGCTATGCGTTCGAGCCGCAGGCCATTATCGGCGGCAGCTTTGGCTTTGCGCTCAAGCAGGCCATCAGCCAGGGCGTCAAGCGCGGTCTGTTCAGCAATGAGGCCGGTATGGGCTCCACTCCCCACGCCCACGCTATGGCTAAGGTAAGCTGCCCGCACGAGCAGGGCGTTGTGGCCATGATCGGCGTTTTCATTGATACCTTTGTCGTCCTCACCATGACCGCTCTGGTCGTTATCTCCACCCTGTATGCCGGCAACGGGATCCTTGCCTCCGGCGCAGCCGAAGGTGTCAGCAAGACCAATATGGCGCAGCTGGCGTTCTCCAGCATCATGGGCAATACCGCCGGCAGCCTGTTCGTGGCCATCTGCCTTATGTTCTTCGCTTTCTCCACCATCCTGGGCTGGAACTTCTTCGGCCGTATCAATGTGGAATACCTCTTTGGCAAAAAGGCCGTCCCGGTCTATTCCATCATCGCTGTGGCGCTCATCTTCCTCGGCTCCTGCGTATCCAATGACCTAGCTTGGGAGCTTTCCGATATGTTTAACCAGCTGATGGTTATTCCCAACTTTCTGGCTATCGTAGCACTGGGCGGGCTGGTAGCAGCCGCTGCCAGGAAGGGCAGCCGCGAGACCCTCAAAAAGTGATCCCACATAAAAAAGCCCCCTCCGGTACACCCGGAGGGGGCTTTTGCTTTATGATTTACGCGGCATTGGCAGCCGGGGCCTCCTCCCCGTAAAAATCGGGCCAGTCATCGCCAAAGAGATCGCCGTTATCACCAGCATTATAGTCATCGCCAAAATTGTAATTGTAGGAATCATCAAAGTTATCATAGTAGCCGTATTCATCGCCGTAGTAGCTCAGCCAGTCCTCCAGCTCGTCCAGCAGCGGCTGCATGGCAGCCATCATCACAGAAAAGAAGATGATCCCGATGAGGAACAGCGCGGCCTTGGCCAGCAGCATGCCGCGGGCAAAGCGGGCCAGCTGGGGGTTGCTGCTCACGCCGCACGCCCACACTATCATAAATATAAGCCCAATGACCGGCACCATCGCCAGCAGAATAAGCCCCATATAGGCCCACATACTCAGTCCGCCGCTGACAGTCTGTTCGGGACTTTGGTTTCGCACGGTGTAGCGTTCGCCGTGGGCGCGGCAGTCGCTGCAGTGGGGACATTTCTGGCCGGGCTGTAGCCGCCGGCCGCAGCTGGGGCATACATTTTGGTTCATCGGCTTGCCGCACTCTGGGCAAAGCTCCGCCCGGTCATCATATACGGCACTGTTGCAGTTCGGGCAAAATCTCATGGTCAAACCTCCCGTTAATTACTGCCATCGGCGGCAGTTTTGTGTTCTGCTGTCATTTTACCACATTTTCCGCCAAAGGAAAAGCCCAAAGCCCATAGTTTCTTCTTTTTTCCGCCGCAGCAAAGCCTCCCCCGCGGCTTACGGGGGAGGCCTCGCTGTGATATTGAAAAGGAGTATGGAGAAGTTGGCAAGTTAATTGGTGGCACTGCTGGGTACATATTCGGTCAGTACCACACTGTGGGTGTATTCCCGGCCATTGCGGGAGACCTTGATCTCCACCCGGTCGCCTACGCTGTGAGCGGCCAGTGCCGCTTTCAGCTCATCCGCGGTGGAAACCTCCACCCCGCCAAAGCTCAGCAGCCGGTCGCCGGCCTGCAGGCCGCCTTTATCCGCTATGGAGCCGGACTCCACGCTTTGAATATACACGCCGGTGCTGTCCAGCCCGTAATAGCGGGCGGTGCGCTCATCGGTGATATCCACCAGGCTGACACCCAGCACGATCTGACCAGTCACATAGCCGTGGCTGATGAGATCCTCGATGATGGTCTTGACGCTGTTGATAGGAATGGCAAAGCCAATGTTATCCACGGCATTGCCGCTGGAATCGCTGGTGGATTTGGCATTGACAATGCCGATCAGCTCTCCGCTGGCATTAAAGAGACCGCCGCCGGAATTACCAGGGTTGACCGCCGCGCTGGTTTGCAGCAGGGTCATGTTGTTGCCGTCTATCGTTACCTGGCGCTCCAGCGCGCTGACGATACCATCGGTGACGGTGCCGGAAAGGGTACCCAGCGGGTTGCCGATGGCCAGCACGGCGTCGCCCACCTTCAGGGTGTCACTGTCGCCCAGAATAGCCGGGGTCAGGTCTTTGGCGTCCACCTTCAGCACCGCGATGTCGTTATCCTCATCGGTACCCACCAGGGTGGCGGCATAGGTGCTGCCGTCATTGGCAGTCACGGTGATCTGCTGTGCGCCTTTTATCACATGGTAGTTGGTCACAATGTAGCCATCCGCCGTCAGCACCACGCCGGAGCCTGCGCCCTGGGTGACATACTGCCGGAAGAAGTAGTTGGTCGCCACACTTTCGGTGGTGATGGCCACTACGCTGTCCTCCACCTGCTGCACCACACCGGAATAACTGACGCCGACGGTGGAACCGTTGGTGGAAGGGACCTCTACCCCTTGATACAGAACGGTGGAACCGGTGCCCAGCAGGCCGCTCTTGGCAGCGATCACAGCGCCGCCTGCGCCGCCCACCATCGAGAGCACCAGGCAGCCTGCCAGCAGCAGCGCCGTACCCTTTTTGCCCCGTCCTGTGGATTTTTTGTTTGCGTCCGAGGGATGATACCCCGAAGCAGCCGTTTGCTGCGCCTGCCCGGACGCGGCATCCTGATGGATGCTGTCTTTATCATAGCGATACTCCCCGGTGGGAAGATCGGTATTGCCGGTGGTAAAGTTGCGGTCGTTAAAGTTATCGTTCGGATATGTCATGGAACTGACCTGCCTTTCTGTGGGGTGCCTAGCCCCTTGACTGCTTCCTAGTATACCGTTAAATTGTGAACAATGCTTGACCTGTTTTTTTAAGGTCGGTAAAAATGCCGTGACGAAAAGGTGAAATATTGTAAATAAATTTTGAAGCCCCTGCTCACGGTGGGTTTTCCGCCGGCATCCTCCGCAGGCTCCTGCCGTGTCCGGGGATTCGGCCCGCCCGCTTCTTTTGGCCTCCCGCCTCCCAATTCCCCACAAAATCCCCGCAATCCCTTGCAAATGACGCAAAAACCCGTATAATATAAAAGGTATATATCCTACTGAAAGGGAGAAAGAAATACTATGGCAGATCAAAAGAAAATGGTAGCCGAGATCACCTCGATGGAGGACGATTTTGCGCAGTGGTATACCGATGTCGTTAAAAAGGCCGAGCTGGTCGATTACGGCAGCGTCCGCGGCTGCATGATCATCCGCCCCTATGGCTATGCCATTTGGGAAAATATCCAGCATATTCTTGACGGCATGTTCAAGGCGACCGGTCACCAGAATGTCTATATGCCTATGCTCATACCGGAGAGCCTTCTGCAGAAAGAGAAGGACCATGTGGAAGGCTTCGCCCCGGAGGTCGCCTGGGTCACCATGGGCGGCGAGGAAAAGCTGGAGGAGCGCCTGTGTGTGCGCCCCACCAGCGAAACGCTGTTCTGCGAGCACTATTCCCATATCATCCACAGCTACCGTGACCTGCCCAAGCTGTATAACCAGTGGTGCAGCGTCATGCGCTGGGAAAAGACCACCCGCCCCTTCCTGCGCAGCGCCGAGTTCCTGTGGCAGGAGGGCCACACCATGCACGAAACCGCCGAGGAAGCCAAGGCTGAGACCGTGCGCATGCTGAATGTCTACGCAGAGATGTGCGAGAAATATCTTGCCATCCCCGTTGTTAAGGGCGTCAAGACCGATAAGGAAAAATTTGCGGGCGCCGAAGAAACCTACACCATCGAGGCCATGATGCACGACGGTAAGAGCCTGCAAAGCGGTACCTCCCACTACTTCGGCGACGGCTTTGCCCGTGCCTTTGATATCCAGTTCACCGACCGCAACAATACCCTGCAGTATCCTCACCAGACCAGCTGGGGTATGTCTACCCGCATCATCGGCGCCATTATTATGACCCACGGTGATAATAACGGCCTGGTGCTGCCCCCCGCTGTCGCTCCCATCCAGGTCATGGTCGTCCCCATCGCCCAGCATAAGGAGGGCGTTGCCGAGACCGCTTCCGCCCTGTGTGAGCGCCTCAAAAAGAACTTCCGTGCAGACATAGATCTTTCCGAGAACAGCCCCGGCTGGAAGTTCGCCCAGTATGAGATGAAGGGCGTACCCCTTCGCCTGGAGATCGGCCCCAAGGATATCGAAGCCGGCCAGTGCGTGCTGGTCCGTCGCGATAACCGCGAAAAGACCTTTGTCAAGCTGGAGAATCTCGAAAGCGAGATCACCCGCCTGCTGCAGGAGATCCACGACAGCCTCTATCAGAAAGCCCTGGCCAACCGCGAAGCCAATACCTATGTTGCCCACGATATGGCCGAGATGCACAAGGTCGCTGATGGCACCAACGGCTTTTATAAGACCATGTGGTGCGGCGAGCTGGCTTGCGAGCTCAAGATGAAGGATGAGATCGGCGTTACCAGCCGCTGCATGCCGCTGGAGCAGGAAGACCTCGGTGCCACCTGCGTCTGCTGCGGCAAGCCCGCCAAGCACATGATCATTTGGGGTAAGGCTTACTAATATCTGAACAGAATCTGTGACAGCCGCCGGAAGGGCGCCCCGCAGGGGACCCGTTCCCTTCGGGAACGGGTCTGACGGGCTTCGCCCGTCCCGGCGGTTTCACCGCCGCCCCTGCGGGGCGCCCCACTTTCTGCACCCACTCTCCCCGGCAGCAAAGCCCAAGCCCTGCGGGCCCGCCCGCTTTCCATGGCCGGTTTCGGCTTTGCCGGCAAAATTTTTTTGTCCAAAATCAAAAGGAGGTCATCCCCATGGGCTGTACTCACGATTGCAGTACCTGCGGCCACGATTGCGGCAGCGAGCAGGATTTTTCCAAAAAACTCAATGAAATGAGCAGCGTCAAAAAGGTCATCGGCGTCGTCAGCGGCAAGGGCGGCGTCGGCAAATCCCTCGTCACCAGCCTGCTGGCCGTCAGTATGCAGCGGCTGGGCTACCGCACCGCCATCCTGGATGCCGATATCACCGGCCCCAGCATCCCGCAGGCATTCGGCCTTCGGGAAAAGATCGAAACCCTCGGCGATGTTATGCTGCCTGCTGTTTCCCGCTTCGGCACCCAGGTCATGTCCATCAATCTGCTGCTCGAGCGGGAAAGCGATCCCGTCGTCTGGCGCGGCCCCGTCATTGCCGGGGCGGTGGGCCAGTTCTGGACCGATGTGTACTGGAAGGATGTCGATTTTATGTTTGTCGATATGCCCCCCGGCACCGGCGATGTCCCCCTTACCGTTTTCCAGTCCCTCCCCGTGGATGGCATCATCGTGGTCACCACGCCGCAGCAGCTCGTCGGCATGATCGTGGAAAAAGCGGTAAAAATGGCCGAGATGATGAAGGTTCCGGTTCTGGGCCTCATCGAGAATATGAGCACCTACACCTGCCCTGATTGCGGAAAGCAGCATGCTATTTTCGGCGAAAGCCACCTTGATAGCATCGCAGCGGAGCACCACATTCCGGTGCTGGCCCGCCTGCCCATCCAGCCCGCGCTCGCCGCGCAGATGGACAGCGGCACCATCGAGCTGTTTGAGGGCGACTTTATGCAGCCCGCCGCCGACCGTCTTTCCGCCCTGCTGCCCCACTGAAAGGAGATTGACCCTATGATCCTCACCATCGATATCGGCAACTCCAATATCTGCTTTGGCGTGTACGAGGGCAAAAATGCCCTCTTTACCGCCCGCGCCAAGACGGACCCCCTGCGTACCGAAACGGAATACGCCGTCCTTCTCTCGCAAATTTTCGCCCTGCACCGCTTCGATCCGGCCCAGCTTACCGGCGCGGCCATCTCCTCGGTCGTACCGGCGCTCACCGCCGTATTCCATGATGCCGTCCGCATCCTCGGCAATGGTAATATTCCTATCATCGTTGTTGGCCCCGGGGTCAAAACCGGCCTCAATATCCGCATCGATGAACCCGCTTCCCTGGGCGCGGATCTGGCCTGTACCGCCGTCGGCGCAGCGGAAAAATACCCCCTGCCCGCCATCATCATCGATTTGGGCACCGCTACCAAAATCACCGTCGTCACCGAGGACCGCAGCTTTATCGGCGGCGCTATCCTCCCTGGCGTCAAGATCTCGCTGGAGGCGCTTTCAGGGTCGGCCTCGCTGCTGCCCTCCATCGGTCTCGGTACCGGTAAGATCAAGACCATCGGTAGCAATACGGTGGATTGTATGCTCTCCGGTGTGGTGCTGGGCACCGCCTGTATGGTGGATGGCCTTATTGAGCGCTACCGAGAGGAACTGGGCGAAGTTCCCACTGTGGTAGCCTGCGGCGGCCTTTCCCCGGCTATCGTGCCGCATTGCCGCACCAACATCATCCTCGATCAGGATCTGCTGCTGGATGGCCTTTTGGCCATCTACCGCCGCAACGCCCCGCCCAAACAGCAGTGAAGCATGCATTTTGCTCCCTCCCGCTTTGGGTGGGGGCTTTGCCTTTCTTGGTACGGTTTGTGCAGGGCAGGGGATAGGGGCGCAGCCCCGGCAGCGCTTCGCGCCGCCGAAGCGGACTTCGTCCGCTTGCCCGCCTCCTGCAGGCGGGCTGCGCCCCTTTCGCTTTCCCTCCTATCCCACCATCCGTTCGGCCAAAGCCCGCCCCTCCCTTGCGGCAGCCAGTGCCATTATGTTATATTAAGATGAAGTAGATTGGTAAATCAGTTTTACGGAGGGAAGCAAGTGAACATAATAATTCGCAGGATGAAAAGCAGCGATGCCGACGCGCTGTACTGCCTGTTGTCCGATCCGGAGGTAATGCGCTATTTGGAGCCGCTCTATGATAGGGCGCAGACCGAGGCATTTCTGCACCGCGCGGGATTATCCGAGCCGCCGCTTGTGTATGCCGCCGAAGAAAACGGACGCTTTATCGGCTATGTCATTTATCATCCATACGATGAGGAAAGCATCGAAATTGGCTGGGTGCTTTTCCCAGCGTACTGGGGGCGCGGGTACGCGTCAGCGCTGACGGATCAGCTCATTTGCAGAGCAAAACAGGAGCATAAGAGCATCGTTATCGAGTGCATTCCAGAGCAGAAGGCAACGGATCGAATCGCAATAAAAAAGGGCTTTCGTTATTGCGGGGTCTGTGATGGGTTAGCTGTCTATCGCCTTGTGTGACCCACTCTCCCCAAGCCACCCATTTCGCCCCATTTGCCCCTTGCATTTTGCCCCCTCATCTGTTATGATATGTCGCGGAAGCCGCCCCTACCGCACCGGCAGCGGAGTCGCTTCCTAAAATTTTGCGCTGTATCCCACATCCGCCGCAGGCCCCACCGGTCACGCTTTTGCCACGGGGCGTATCCCAAAAGGGAACGCCACCCGCCGCAATGATAAAGTGTCCCGTGTGCCGCCGTACCCGGCAAAGGAATAGCAGCAAGGAGGATTATCATGTCAAGTTCCACCAACCGCACCCGTACCCTTACCACACTCGGCATTCTTACCGCCATCATCCTGGTGATGACCTTCACCCCCCTCGGCTACATCAAAACCATGGGTCTGGAGATCACCCTCCTGCACATTCCCGTCATTCTCGGCGCCGCGCTTACCGGCCCCGCCGGCGGCATGGTGCTGGGTGCAGTGTTTGGCTTCACCAGCTTCTTTCAGTGCTTCGGCCTAAGCACCTTCGGCACCACCCTATTCAGCATCAATCCCGCTGGCACCTTTATCGTCTGCGTGATCCCCCGCATCCTGCTGGGTCTGGTCGCCGCCTACCTCTATCGCGCCTTCGATCACCTCACCGGCAAGTGGAGCGGCACCATCACCGGTGCACTGGCCACCATCTGCCATACGGCAATGTTCATGGGCACGCTGGCGATCTTCTTCTACACCAGTGACTATCTTCAGGGCTTCGCCGCTATGATGGGTACCACCAATGTCTTTGCGTTCATCATCGCCTTTGTCGGCCTGCAGGGCCTCCTGGAGATCATCCTCGCCGCCATCGTGGTCGGTGCGCTGGTCCCCATCATCAAAAAGACCCGCCGCGCATAAGAATAGCATTTTGCACTAGACTTCTCTGTAATTTTGTGGAAATGGAGGGGGCTACAATGACACAGTCATATATAGAGCATTTTGGTATAAAAACAATTCAAAGGAAATACGCTTTGAAGATTAACAGAGATGAGTTTGCCCTTATCAATACAAAACCTTCATTACCTCGATTTGAAAGCCTCGTAAAAAGAGAAGCATATGAGGAAACTTCAGACAAACTTAAATACAGGGAAGAATGGTGCAAAGAGTATAGAGAGTTATGCTTGCAAAATTACGATTTGACCATGAAATACTTTGCAAAATTAGACAGCATCGAGTTTAATAAAACCCTCAATGGCTTTTTGGAGAAATACAGCAAGTTTACAGAGGTGAAAAATCTGTGGGATTATCGTTTTGTCTCGGGATATTATATCATGGTGCTGGATGAGTACAAACAAGTATATATAGGGAAATCAGAAGATATTAAGCGACGAATACAATCACATTGGACGGCTATAAAACCTTTTGATCGGACATTATTCCCAATGTATGCAGTAACCAGTTCCTGCTTTTCTATAGACTTTTTTCGAGTGCTGGATACAACAAGAATTTATGCGTGGCGAACTAGGGAGCAGCGCAGTAGAGAAGCATCTTTAATTAGAAACTTTCCACAAATGTATGTCTTGAATCGTATAGGCGGCGATGCAACAAATCTCATGGAAGCTATAGGTACAATAAATAAGCGTGATTTATCGATGCTGTAAGGTGTGTTGTGCTGATGGTTATTCCCCAAAAAATTAGAGGTATCCGCTTTTGGATACCTCTTTTTTCCATGTTTATTTTAATCCAACGGGTGCTCCAGCGCCATCAAGGCGCCCTTTACGTCCTCCCCGCCGGGATAGCTGTACTCCTCGTCATGCTCCATTTCAGGGTCGCCTACCCGGTGCGTCGGGATAAAGATCGGAATGGGGCAGTCGTCCACCGCCTTGATGACCCGCGCGCGGTTCTCCTCGGTATCCTCCAGCGCCAGTGCCGCCAGCAGCGTCGGGGTGGTAAAGTGTTCCCCATAGGGAATGCGGATCACCGTCTCCCACACCTCCCGCTCAAAGTCGCTCCCGCCGGGCGCCAGCGGCAGCGTAAAGATGACCCGGTGCCCGGTCCAGTATTCCTGTATCTGCTGGAACCCCTTCTTCAGCAGCGGGGTCTCCTCCTCATCGCAGTCCACCTCCAGCCCGTCGCCAAAAATCAAACGGCTCAGTGCGTAGTCGTCATTCTCCACCAGCGTGATCCACCCCGGCCCCAGCTCCTTGGTAAACTTCTTCATGTCCATTCCTCCCTGAATATACTATTCGTATATATTTTATAATATTATACCTACCTTGCGGCAGCATACGGCGGCTTGGCGAAAATCGCCGCTGGCTGCGTTGACCTCCCAAGGCAACAGCCCGTCTCCGCCGGGCAACAGCCTTGCTTCGGTCTGCCTTGCCATCATCCGATTTTCCCCCGCGCCGCCTCACTTGCAGTATTTCCGGAAGATCTCCAAATACCGGTCGCCAAAGGAAACCAGTGTCACATCGTCCAGCGGCAGCACCAGCGGATCAGAAAGCCAGTTGCCCAGCGCGTCCACCCGCTTCATGGTCAGGTAGCGGCTGTCTACCTTCATCAGCCGCCCCAGGAAGTACAGCGATTCCTCCGGGTTGCCCTCGCACTCCACCGCGGCCCAGCCGCCGTATTGGGCCATAATGCCCTCCAGCAGCTCCTGCCAGCCGCGGCAGGAAAAGTCTGGCGCCTTTACGGCGTCGTACAGCTTCTCTCCGGCCATCACCTTTTTCAGGAACGGCACATCGTCCATCTGTTCCGCCTCGGTAATATCCCCGGTGCGCAGGGCGCAGTAGCCGTCCAGCACAAAGTTCGTCTGCCGCTGCAGCACCACCAGCTCATTTTCCACCGCCACCGGTACCCCGGCATATTCCGGCGCCACCAGCTCATCCCGGTACAGCACCATCATGTTCTTTTGCTGCATCGCCTTCTGCAGCAGGTCCTTTTCCTGCATATCATGTCCCTCCCTGGGAGCGTCCCATCTTGGCCAGCTCCCATTCCTTCAGCTCTTTCAGTTCGTTATAGATCGCCACATAGCTCCTGTGCCGGCTCTCCGGGATTACGCCCTCCCATACCGCCTCCAGCACGGCGCAGCCCTGTTCGGTGCGGTGGCTGCACCCGGTGTAGCGGCAATGGTCCTTGTATTTCTCCATCTCGGGGAAGCACTCCGCCAGCTCCGCTGCCGGCATCGGCTCCGCTTTCGCGAATTCCAGCGCCGAAAATCCCGGGGTATCGCACAGCCAGCCGCCGTGCCCATCGGGGAACAGCTCCACATGGCGGGTGGTGTGCCGTCCCCGTCCCAGCTTTTTGCTGATCTCCCCGGTCGCCAAGTTCAGCTCCGGGTACAGCCCGTTCATCAGGCTGCTTTTCCCGGCGCCGCTGTTGCCGCAAAAGGCCGTGATCCCGCCCTTCAATAGCGCAGCGGCCTCGGTCAGTCCCTCCCCGGTCAGGTTGTTCACCACGGCAGTGGGGTAGCCCGCCTTGCGGTAGATCTCCGCCCAGGGGGTCGGGTCGGCCAGGTCAGGCTTGGTAAAGATCATCACCACCGGGATGTCCCTGCGGGCCGCAATCGCCGTCAGCTGGTCTATGACCAGTGCGTTGGGGGCCGGGTCCGCCAGTGAGATCACCATCGCCAGCCGGTCCAGGTTGGCCACCGGCGGCCGCTGTAAGGTGTTTTTTCTCGGTGTTATGGCGGTAATGCTCCCGCAGCCTGGCTCGGTCGGCTCAAACCGGCATCGGTCGCCCACCAGCAGGGTGGTTGCGTCCCTGCGGAAGATGCCCCGTCCCCGGCATTCGGTTTTTGTTCCGTCCTCGCTGATGACGGTATAAAACCCGCCCAGCGAGCGCACGATCAACCCCTCCATTTACTCACCAAAGGCCGAAGAATAGTCGGCCGTCCAGTAGTACTGCCCGGTGGCAAAGTCCACCGAAGCGCTCTTATACACCTCGCCGTCGATCAGCACATCCGCCATGCAGGTGCCGCTGCCCTGCAGCGGGATGGAGATGAGCCGGGTGTTGCGGGGCTCTATTACCTCACTGTATACGGTCTCGCCGTTCAGTACGGCGGTCACATTCACGGTGCCGGGCAGATCAGGCGGTGTGGTCTGCAGCGTCACGGTGGCCTCGCCGTTCACATTGGCGTTATCCACTGTTCCCACCACCAGGGTAATCTTGCTCCCAATGGGCACCATGCTGGGGGAAGCCGGGGTTTGGTTGATCACCAGCCCGTCATACTGGTAGTCGGTCAGCTGGTAGGTCACGGTCACATCAAACTGCGCGTCCCGCAGCACCTGCACGGCGCTCTCCTCGGGGTAGCCCAGTACCTCCGGCACCTGCACCTTTTCCTTATTGCTGCCCACGCTTACATACACCACCACGGTGCTGCCGGCGGCCACACTCTGTCCGGCATCGGGGCTGGTACGCACCACGCTGCCTTCGGCTATGGTGTCGCTGGCAATATCGGTAGTGGAATATTTAAGCCCCAGGCTTACCAGCTTGGCGTAAACGGCGGTCGCCTCCTGGTTGGTAAAGGTCGGGATGGTCACCATCTTGTTGCCGGCGCTGACCCACACCTGCACCGTGCTGCCTTTTTTCACGCTGGTGCCGGCGTTGGGGCTCTGCCGGTAGATCTGCCCCTCCTCATAGTCGGCATTGTAGTCCTCGCTCTCCAGCTTTATCTTGATGCCGGGGTAGGCCCCGTTGGAGGAGGCGGCGGTAAAGTCCACCCCGACCAGGTTGGGCAGGGGGATATCCTCCACTGACTTAAAGGGCTGATAGATCTGGAACATCACCAGCACAAAGAGCAGGGAAGCCACCACTACGCCGCAGGTCACCGCAAACAGCTTGGAAAGTGGGGTGGTCAGCCGGTCGCGCAGCCTTTTCTTTTCGTTATTTTCACCAGTTTTTGCGGCAATATGGGAGGCCATGACGCCCTGCTTTTTGGGCATAATGCCAATACCCTCGCCGCTCTTTTTCGCCGGCTTGGCCGCCCGGGCGGTATACGCCGGGAAGGTTGTCTTGGGGTCCGCCAGCCACTTCCGCAGGTCGGCTATCATCTCACCGCAGTTCTGGTAGCGGCAGTCGGGGTCCTTGGCCATGGCATGCAGGGTGATCTGCTCCAGACCCACCGGCACATTGGGATTCAGACTCCGCAGCGCCTTGGGGTTCTGCTCCACCTGCTGCAGCGCCACACTGATGGGCGACTCCCCGTCAAAGGGCAGCCTGCCGCTCAGCATCTCAAAAAGGATAACACCCACCGAGTAGATATCGGTGCGCTGATCCACCGCGTCGCCCAGGGCCTGCTCCGGGCTGATATAGTGGACCGAACCGATGGCGTTGCCGTCAATGGTGCGGCTCTGGCTCATGGCAAAGCGGGCAATGCCGAAGTCCATCACCTTTACCTCGCCCTTTTCGGTCACCATGATATTCTGCGGCTTGACATCCCGGTGGACGATGCCGTTTTCATGGGCACACTGCAGGGCGGTCAGCACCAGCCCGGCGATATTGGCGGCCGTTTTGCCGGGGATGGGCTTCTTCCGCTCGATATACTCCTTCAGGGTGATGCCGCTGACATACTCCATCACCAGGTAGGGATTGGGCACATCCAGTACCACATCATAAATTTTGACGATATTGGGGTGAGAAAGGGCATTGATGGCCCGGCTCTCATTGCGGAAGCGCCGCAGGTACTCCTCATCGGCGGCATATTCATCCCGCAGCATTTTTACCGCCACGGTCCGCAGCGCCTCGGCATCAAAGGCCCGGTAGACATTGCACATGCCGCCTACCCCCACCAGCTCCTCTATGAGGTAGCGGTCTGCCAGCTTGGTTCCCAGTATATTTTCCATGTGTTTCGTTCTCCTCTCAGCGGTTGTGGATCAGTACGGCGGTGATGTTATCCGGTCCGCCGGCGGCATTGGCTTTCGCTATCAATGTATGGATATCCCCACCCTGCAGAATCTCCTGCAGGGTGCCGGCCAGCTCCCCGGGCGGCAGGGTATTATACAATCCGTCACTGCACAGCAGCAGGGCGTCTCCCCGCAGCAGGTCTATCACGGTGTAGTCCGGCTGGACCTCCGGCTCCACCCCTATGGCCCTGGTAATGGCGTGCCGGTCTGGATGGTGGGCCGCTTCCTTAGGGCTCAGCAGGCCCTGCCGCAGCAGTACCGCCACCGCGGTGTGGTCCTCGGTCACCTGGATCAGCTCCCCCTGCCGCAGCAGGTAGCAGCGGCTGTCGCCCACATTGGCCACCAGCGCCACCCCATCACTGATGACGGCGGCGCAAAGGGTACTGCCCATGCCGGTCAGGGCCCCGCCGCTTTGGCCGCTGCGGGTGTATACCGCCCGGTTGGCCCCGGCGATGGCCGTTTCCAGCAGCAGCCGCAGGCTGCGTTCCTCCATGTGGGACCGCAGGCTGCTTTCGATCATGCGGCGCACCTCCTCGGCAGCAATGCCGGCCGCTATTCCGCCGCCGACTTCGCCCCCCATGCCATCGCATACGACGGCATAGCCGCTTCCCTGGTCAAATACCTCCCCGGCAAAGCGGTCCTCATTGGTTTCCCGCACCATTCCGCGGTCTGTCGCTCCGTAGATATGCAGCATCTTTCTTTTCCCCTCCTCGGGAAGTTCTCCGTCTTTTCCGGGCTTTGTCCCCGCCCGGCCCTTGCAGGGGGCCGCTCCCAGCACCCCCGCAGCCTCCGCGCCGTCTCGCGGCCCTCACCGGGCGGCCGCTCCCCGGCGCTCATTCCTCGTCACTTCGTACCGTCTCCGGCTTTCCCGGCCTCCGCCCTTCTCAGCTGGCCGCAGGCCGCGGCAATATCGCTGCCCAGCTCCCGCCGGACGGTCGCGTTCAGCCCCAGCGCCCCCAGCCGGGCCGCGAAGCGCTGCACCGCTCCTTTATCCGGCCGCTTGGTGCCGCGTTCCGCCACCGGGTTCACCGGGATCAGATTCACATGGCAGTTTTGCCCGCCCAGCAGCTTCGCCAGCGCCTCGGCATGGGCCGGGCTGTCATTCACCCCGGCGATGAGGGCATATTCGTAGCTGATGCGACGGCCGGTCTTGGCAAAGTAATTTTTGCAGCTTTGCATCAGCCGGGTAATGTTGTACTGCTTATTCACCGGCATAATGCCGCTGCGGGTCTCATCGTCGGCCGCGTGCAGCGAGATGGAAAGGGTCAGCCCCAGCCCCAGCTCCGCCAGCTCGTCAATGCGGTCGCACAGGCCGCAGGTGGAAAGCGAAACATGCCGCAGACTCAGGTTTCTGCCCTCCGGCGAGGATAGTATCGTCAAAAAATCCAGTACATTGCGGTAGTTATCCAGCGGCTCGCCTATGCCCATCAGCACCAGCGAGGAGATCGGCTCACCCGCCTGCCGCTCCGCCTCATAGACTTCTCCCAGCATTTCGGCCGGGGTCAGGCTGCGTACCAGCCCTCCCAGCGTGGAGGCGCAGAACTTGCACCCCATGCGGCAGCCCACCTGGGTGGAAATGCAGAGGCTCAGCCCATGCTCGTACCGCATCAGAACGGCTTCCACGCAGTTCTGGTCAGGCAGCTCCAGCAGCAGCTTCACCGTTTCGTCCAGCCGGCTTTCCAGCCGCCGCCGGGTGGTAAGCACCGTGAGAAAAGCACACTCCTCCAGCTTTTGCCGCAGGGCGGTGGAAAGATTGGTCATTTCGGCAAAGGAGCCGACCCGTTTTTGGTGGATCCACCGGTAAATTTGTTCGGCGCGGAATTTAGGCTCCTCCAGTGTGCCGGTGACCCATTCGGTGAGCTGCGGCAGTGTCATCGAGGAAATATCCGTTTTTTCCATAGGGGCCGCTCCTTTCACGGTAAATTTGTTTTTATCCCTGCCGCTTTTCCAGCACCGCGTAGAAGAACCCGTCTCCGCCGTCCTTTTCCGGCAGGCAGGTCACGGGCTCCCCGCACAGGGCAAGCTCCCGGTGCTCCCGCAAAAAGGCATTCACCACGCCCTCATTCTCGGCGGGGTTCAGGGTGCAGGTGCTGTATACCAGCCGCCCGCCGGGGGCTAGGTACCGGGCGGAGGTTGTAAGAATGGCCAGCTGCGTCTGCGGCAGGGCCACCCCCTCCGCGGGGTCCTTATAGCGAATCTCCGGCTTGCGCCGGATGACCCCATAACCGGAGCATACCACATCACACAGGATGCGGTCAAATACTCCCAAGGATTTATCGTAAATTTGGGCGTCGTTCGCCTTTGTTTGGATGCAGCGAAGCCCCAAGCGGGCCGCGCCGTCCTCCACCAGCTTCAGCCGGTGGGGATACAGGTCCATCGCCAGCAGGCTGCCGGTGTCCTCCATCCGCTCCGCCAGGGTAAAGGTCTTTCCTCCCGGGGCCGAGCAGACATCCAGCACCCGGTGGCCGGGCCGCACATCCAGCGCGGCCGCGCATCTTTGGCTGGAAAGATCCTGCACATGGAACAGCCCCTCCCGGAAGGCTGCCAGCCGGGTCACATCCCCGGCGCCTTCCAGCCGCAGCGCGTTTTCCACGGGGGCCTTTTCGGCGGTGATATTTTCCTCCGCCAGCTTCTCCAGCAGTTCATCGGCGGTGGTCTTTTGGGAATTAACCCGGATAAAAAGCGGCGCCGGGCTTTGGCAGCCCTCCAGAATGGCCCGGGCCGTTTCCTCGCCGTAGCCTTGCCGCCACAGCGTGATCAGCGCCTTGGGCACTGCGTATTGAACGGAAAGGGCGGCAAGCGGCTCACGCGGCAGGGCAATTTTTTTGCCGTCCCGCAGGAAGGCCCGCAGTACCCCATTTACATACCCGCTGGCGGAGGAAACACGCATCGCGCGGGTTTCCTTCACCGCCTCATTCACGGCAGCGCTTTCCGGGATGGAGGGCATATACAGCAGCTGGTACACCGCCATCCGCAGGATATCCCGCACGGCAGGGGACAGCTTTTCCACCGGCTGCCGGGAGTACCGCCCCAGCACCCAGTCCAGTGTGATGCGCCGCTCCACCACGCCATAGAACAGCGCGGTGCAGAAGGCCCGCTCCTGCCCGGTAAGCTCGTTTTTCCGCATCAGGCTCTCCAGCACCAGGTTGGAGTAGCCCCCCTGCCCAAAGACCTCATTGAGGCCCCGCAGGGCGGTCAGTCTTGCGTCTGCCATGGCGTCAGTTCCGGCGGTTGCCCCGGCTGATGATAATAAGCCGCAGCAATTGGGCCAGGGTGGAAGCCAGCGCCGCCACATAGGTCAGCGCCGCAGCGGAAAGCACCTTTTTGGCGCCCCGGGCCTCGTCCTCGGTCAGCAGGGTGCGCTCCTCTATGGTGGCCAGCGCCCGGCGGCTCGCGTTAAATTCCACCGGCAGGGTGATAAGCTGGAACAGCGCCACCAGCCCAAACAGCAGAATGCCGATGTTCATCAGCAGGGTGTAGTTAAACAGCAGCCCGATGAAAAAGATAGGAATGGAAAGGGAAGACCCGATATTGGTAATGGGGATAATGGCGCTGCGCAGCTTCAGCGGGCCGTATTCCTCGGCGTGCTGCACGGCATGGCCGCACTCGTGCGCCGCCACCCCTATGGCCGCGATGGAGGTGCTGCTATACACCCCTTGCGAAAGGTGCACGATATTGGTGCGGGGGTCGTAGTTATCGGTCAGCTCCCCGCCTATCTGGTCCACCTGCACATAGCTCAGCCCGTGGTCGTTCAGGATCTGCCGTGCGACCTCCGCCGCCGTGCGGCCCCGCACGCTGCGCACCTTGGAATATTTGGAATAGGTGGCCTTTACCCGGAACTGCGCCCATAGCGCCAGCAGGAATGCCGGCAGCACCAGCAGGTACCAGGTGTAATCGTAGCCATAGTAGTAGCCCATCGGCATGGTGGAAGTCCTCCTTATGTTTTCGTCCGCGCCCAAAGGCACAGAATATCTCAGCTTCTATTCTATCGGGATATTTTGTCCCGGAGATTCCGAAATTATGAAGAAAAAGTAAATTGTGGTTAAGGCTTCATTAGCGCCTGCCGGCGCCGCCCTGCCCCAGGGCTCCCCTGCACAAGGGGAGCTGGCACGGCGCAGCCGTGACTGAGGGGTTGACGGCAATAATTACGACAAAGTTTCATCTCGCCTGTCGGCGGGGCGGAGTCACCGGAGGGTGACAGCCTGCACGCCTACCCGGCGAGGGCCTACTTTTCTCTGAAGAAAAGTAGGCAAAAGTCATTCAGGGCTGCGCCCTAAAAACCCAACGCGTCGGTACGCCCCGACCGGAAGGTCTACGACCTCCCGGATCTGGGGCTAGACGACGCTTATAAGGTGTTTATTTTAATTCGGTCCCTGCTGGCTGCTGGGTCCAAAATAAAATGCGCCGCAGGCACCTTGAGAGCGTATCTGCGGCGCCGTACGGACGATGCCAAAGCATCGTTCGTATCCAGCCGCAGCTTAGCGGGTAGGGGGTCTCGGGGTCCTCCCCGAGTGACTTTTGGTTCCTTTTCTTCACAGAAAAGGAACCCCTCGCCGGGCAGGCGTGCAAATGAATACCTCTTATAATACTTCGCCCCGCCGTTAGGCGGCCACAAACTATCCCCGCCGGGTAGGCGTGCTCACTAAGCCTTGCAAAAGGCCCCGCCCCGCCGTTAGGCGGCCACAAACTATCCCCGCCGGGTAGGCGTGCTCACTAAGCCTTGCAAAAGGCCCCGCCCCGCCGTTAGGCGGCCACAAACTCGCCCCAAAAATCTTTTACCACTTTTCATCACAGAAAAGTACCCCCCGCCGGGTAGGCAAGCTCACGCCAAGCACTCGCCTTTTTGCAGCCTCGCCCCCCGCAGCCAGTCGGCCGCGGCCATGCGGGGCTTGCCCTCCGGCTGCACGGTGATAAGCCGCAAAGCGCCCTCACCGCAGGCCACCGTCACCGGGTCCAGAGCGATCAGCTCGCCCGGCTTGCCATGGCCTTCGGCCAGGCGGCTCTCGTGGATCTTCAGGGCCTTGCCGCCCGCTGCGCAGTGGCAGCCCGGCCAGGGGTTCATCCCGCGGATCTGATCGTGCAGTTCCTTGGCGCTGCGGGTAAAGTCCAGCTTTCCCATCGCCTTTTCCAGCATCGGGGCCATGGTGGCCTCGGCGTGGTTCTGCGGGGTGCGCTGTACCGTCCCGTCGGCAATGGAGCGCAGCGTGCGGCTCAAAAGCTCCGCGCCCAGCGGCGCCAGCCGGTCAAAAAGCTCGCCCGCCGTCTCATTTTCCCCTATGGGGGTGGTAATGGTATCAATGATATCGCCGGTATCCATGCCGGCATCCATAAACATGCTGGTCACCCCGGTGATCTTCTCCCCGTTGATGACGCTCCACTGGATGGGTGCGGCGCCCCGGTATTTGGGCAGCAGGGAGCCATGAATATTGATACAGCCCTTGGGCGGCACATCCAGTATCGCCTGCGGCAGAATACGCCCGTAGGCCACCACCACCAGGCAGTCCGGCGCCAGCTCCTTCAGCTGAGCGGCCACGGTGCCGTCCCGCATTTTGGTGGGCTGATATACCGGGATGCCCCGCTCCTGCGCCAGCTGCTTTACCGGCGGCGGGGTAAGGACGGCGTGGCGGCCCACCGGCTTATCCGGCTGGGTAAAGACCGCGGGCACCTCGTGCCCGTCCGCCAGGATCCTTTGCAGGCAGGGCACCGCAAAATCCGGCGTTCCCATAAATACGATGCGCATGGTTCTCACTCCTCGTCCAGTTCCCGCAGCTCCTCATCGGTAAGCATGTGGTGGGTAATGTCCTTAAAAATATGGCCGTCCAGGTGGTCATTTTCGTGGCAGATGGCCCGGGCCATAAAGCCCTCGGCCTCCAGCGTAAAGGGCTTGCCGTGCCGGTCGTAGGCCTCAATGGTCACCTTCTCCGGGCGCACCACCAGGCCGTATTCGCCGGGGGAAGAAAGACACCCCTCCAGGCCGTCCTGCTCGCCGCTTTGGGCGGTAATGGTGGGATTGATGAACTCCGTCAGCCCCTCGCCGATATCCACCACAAAGACCCGGCGCAGCACGCCTACCTGTACCCCGGCAATGCCCACGCCGTCGGCCTCGTACATGGTATCGGCCATGTCGTCCAGCAGCGTCCACAGCCGCTCATCAAATTTTTCCACCGGGCGGCTCACCTTGCGCAGCCGCGCCTCTTTTTCGTTTACAATATTTCTCAGTGCCATTGTAGCACCTCCTTGGATTAGTTGGGGTTTTATCACCGCTGCGGGGATGGTCGGGCATCGCCTGCGGGCGGAGGATTTGTGAAGTGAATGGGTATCGCCCGGCGGCGGGGATAAGTCACCGGAGGGTGACAATCTGTACGCCTGCCGGCGGGGCGTTACTTTTCTGTGAAGAAAAGTAACCAAAAGTCATTCAGGGCTGCGCCCTGAAAACCCGGTCGCCCTGCTGCGCTGGATACGAATTTATTTTCAGGCTGCTGCCTAAAAATAAATCCGTACTGCACGCAGATGGGCTTAAAAAGAGCCTGCGGCGCATTTTTATCGCCGCTGCGCTGGAGCGCAGAACGGCGAACCACCACCCCTGTCCCCTCCTCAAAGGAGGGGGACTATGGGGCAAGAAAGTAAATACTTTCTGATTTGCGGCTTGCAAGGTGCAAGGCCGCTGACCCATGGTTATGGTTAGCGGGGCTGGCGGCTTGCAGCAAAAGGGAGGGCGTTCCCCTCCCCCGAAGCGGGGGAGGTTGGGAGGGGGCAAATGCGCCTGCGGCACCTTATAAGCACCGTTTAGCCCACGCTCCGGGACGGCGCAGCCGTTCCGGGCGGGCGTTCCGGTGCGTCGGGGTCTTGGGGTTTACCCCAAGTCGCTTTTGGGCACTTTTGGCGAGTCAAAAGTGCCACCCCGCCGGTAGGCGTACCAATTAAGCCTTCTAAATAACTTGCGCCACCGGAGGTGATAACAGATTTTTTCACGAACATCCGCCGAAGGCGGAAATGGGGCGAAGCCCCGCCGCCTTGCTATAAGTCCGAGTCATAGTTCGGCTCGATGGTCAGCGTCACATTTTTCATGGGCTGGGCCAGCGTCGGCTCAGTAAAAAGCCGCCACAGCAGCTCCCGCATCCGGGGGCTGTTTTTGCCCTTGATGAGCAGCTTGTACCGGTAGCGCCCCGCCACCCGCAGCACCCCGGCCGGGGCCAGGCCCAGCAGCCGCACCGGCAGCTCCGGGTATTCGGCGGGCAGCAGCCGCTCCAGCAGGGTAAGCACCGCCTGTCCCGCCCGTTTTACCTCGGCTTCGTTCTCTCCCCAAAAGCCCAGGCAGTACAGCCGGCAGAACGGGGGATACAGCAGCAGGCGGCGGGTTTCCACCTCGGTTTTGTAAAAGGCCGGGTAATCCTGCCTTGCCGCGGCGGTCAGTACCGGGTGGTCGGGCTGATAGGTCTGCAAAAAGGCCCGGCCGGGCAGCTCCCGGCGACCGCTGCGCCCCACCACCTGGGTGATCAGGCTGAAGGTCCGCTCGTAGCTGCGGAAATCATCGGCATACAGCATCTGGTCGGGGGTCAGCACCCCCACCAAAGTCACTTTGGGGAAATCCAGCCCCTTGGTGACCATCTGCGTCCCGATGAGGATATCATAATCCCCCCGGCCGAAGGCCGAAAGGAGCTTTTGGTGGCTGTCCTTTCGCATGGTGGTGTCCTGGTCCATGCGCAGGATGCGGGCGGTGGGGAACCGCATTTTTAAGGCTTCCTCCACCTTCTGCGTCCCCACACCGGAGTAGCGCATCAGGCGGCTGCCGCAGTGGGGGCAGGCCTTGGGCACCTCGGTGCTGTACCCGCAGTAGTGGCACATCAGCCGGCCATTGGCCGCGTGGAATTTAAGACTGATGGAGCAGTGAGGGCATTCCAGCGGCTGGTGGCAGCTCATGCAGGTGGCGGTGGCGGAATAGCCCCGCCGGTTCACAAAAAGGATGCTCTGTTCGCCCCGCTGCAGATTCTGCAAAAGCTGTTCGCACAGCTCCTCGCTCAGAGCCTCGGCGGCCATGGGCCGTTCCCGCAGGTCCAGGATAGTGACCTCCGGCAGGGGGGCGCCGCCGTAGCGGTGGGTCAGCCGGGCCAGCAAATATTCGCCCTTTTGGGCCCGGTAGGCGGTCTCGATACTGGGGGTGGCGGAAGCCAGAACACACAGTCCCCGGTGCCGCCTGGTCCGCAGCCGGGCAATTTCACAGGCATCGTAGCGGGGAGCGCGTTCGCTGCGGTAGGTGTGCTCCTGCTCCTCATCCACGATGATAAGGCCCAGATTTTCCACCGGCGCGAAAACCGCCGAGCGGGTCCCCACCACCACATCCACCTCTCCCCGGCGGATGCGTTTGTATTCATCCAGCCGCTCACTGAGGGAAAGGGCGCTGTGAATGACCGCCACCCGGCTGCCGAAGGCCGCCAAAAACCGGCGGATGGTCTGCGGGGTCAGCGAGATTTCCGGGACAAGGACAATGCACCGCCGGCCCTCGGCCAGCACCCGGTGGGCCAGGGTGAGGTAAACGGCAGTTTTTCCGCTGCCGGTCACCCCGTACAAAAGCCCGGTCCGGCCGCCTTCCCGGCAGCCCTGCCACAGCGTTTCCACTGCGGCGGCCTGTTCCTCGGTTAGGGTGGGGGGCGGCTCCACGGGGATGGTCTCTTCCTTCAGCGGGGTGCGCAGCACCTCCTGTTCGTAGGTTTCGGCCAGGCCCTGCTGCACCAGCTTTTCCACCACGCCGCGGGTCACCCCGGCAAAGTAGCAAATTTCCCGGATGCTGCCGCAGCCCACCTGCCCCAGCAGCTCATAGACCTGCTGCTGCTTGGGGGTCAGCTTTTCCGGCTCGGCTTCGGTCAGGCGCACCATTTGCAGGGTCTTATCGCCCACCCGGCGCTCCACAACTTCCTCCCGCCGCAAAAGGCCCAGGTTCTCCAGCCGCTCCAGCGGCAGCGCGGAGAGGGTAAGCCCCAGTGTTTCGGCCAAATCGGCGGCAGGCAGGGGCTTGTGGCGGGGCCGCAGAACGGAGAGCACCTGCTGCTCGGTGAGGGAGAGGTCCTCCGGGACGGGGGCCCCGCGCACCAGGGACCACCCGGTGAGCCCCCGCAGGCCGTAGCCGGCCGGAATGAGCACGGACAGGGCATCGAACCAGGTGCAGAAGGTGTTTTCCCGCAGCCAGCGCAGCAGGAACAGCCCTTCCTCGGTGAGGACGGGTTCTTCCTCCAGCGGGGCGGCGATGGGCTTGAGGGCGGCGTGCGCGGCTTGTTCGGCCAGCTCCACCACCAGCCCGATACGGCGGCCGTGCCCAAAGGGCACCAGCACCCGCACTCCGGGGCGGAGGGGCATCCCCTGGGGGATGGCGTAATCGAAAAGTTTATCAAAACGGCAGGTGGTTTTTTCCACCGCTACCCGGGCAACAGGGGCCAAACCGCCTACCTCCTTTTTGGCAAATGGGGGGACTGAAAAGGCCTTTCACTAATACGGCAAAATGGAGCCTTTTTTGCAGTCCAAAGGTTAATATTTCACTTTTATTTACGGAAGATTTACAAAATGGGGAAATACTGGGTGAGAATTGGATAAATGATGGGTTTTATTGGGGAAGTGTAACTGGGATTTGTTGTGCGAATTGAGGGCGAGTTTGTGGGCGCCTGGCGGCGGGGCGGGGCCTTTTGCAAAGGCATAGTTATCACCGCTCGCCGCGGGGGCCTTCCTTTTGCTCCTGCAAAAGGAAGCAAAACAGGGCAAAGGGGAACCAAGCTTTCCCCTTTGCAAACCCCTTTGACGCTAAGCTGCGGCTGGATACGAACGATGCTTTAGCATCGTCCGTACGGCGCCGCAGATACGCTCTCGAGGTGCCTGCGGCGCATTTTATTTTGGATTTTGCAGGAACTGAATTAAAAATCAACCTTATAAGCGTCGTCGCGTCGGACGCAACCTTCGCTTAAATCGGGCTGACCCTGCGCTTTGCTCCGGGCAGCCCTCCCCGCTGCGGTGCATCCTCCTTTCCCCACAAGGTCTTGCGACCTTGCGGGGGCCCCGATTATA
>QWCH01001997.1_pt1 | contig 48602 bp, 33 predicted proteins | sample 1972671 | NCBI WGS metagenome assembly QWCH01 (sample SAMN09866713, study PRJNA288562) | Human gut metagenome isolate term3_stool, whole genome shotgun sequencing... | isolation source: gut | host: Homo sapiens | place: USA: California
GAATCACTACCTTTGCAAGTGATAATAGTGAGCGTTCTTTGGCTATCCAAAACGATGTACTTCAAAGCACTCCGCTCATTTCTAAATCGTTACCTATCCACACTTCTCCAAACGGTAACCTCTTACTTCTCAGTTAGATAGTCCGAAACCAAAAAATCAGGGAGGAACTGGGTAGCAAAGAGACAAGAAAAGAGGAGACGACCAGCTTGTGTGGCCGTCTCCTCTTGCGTTGATTGGGGATGTTGTGTCTAGAAGTGTGGGTAGACTCGATCGACGAGTGTCTGGCAGACCCGCTCGATGAAGTCTCTCTCGCCTAGCTCGGAAGACATGATGTAGAGCGGTACACCCTGCTCCTCACGGTGATACGGGGGTTGCAGGTAGTCTCGCTTGACCACTTGAAAACCGTTGCGCTCGTAGTAGTTGATGCGTCGTCCTGCGATCTCGGAGAGTGTCTCAGGCTCCACTTCGAAGTAAAGGGGGGCACGCCCGATGTACTCCTTGACCGTTTGCAACGTTTGCTCGCCTAGGCGATGGTTGCGCAGCTGCGGTAGGATGGCAAAGTGCTCTCCGTAGTAGAAGTCGTCGAAGTGCCACAGCGTGACGAAGCCCACGACCCCTAGCTCGGGATGCTCTAAGAGGAAGAAGTGGTAAGCATCCTGCTCCCCTATGAGCTGCTCCAAGTCACTCCAAGGACGACGCTCACTGAGGGGAAAGGCCTCCTCGTAGAGCTGTCTGAGCGTAGGCAGATGGCTCTGGTGCGTCTCATTGCAGAGATCACACCGCGTCATGCGAACGAGCGAGACGAGTGGGGTAGCGGATGCGTCTTGTCTCATATTATTTGCCATAGTTTGGGTCGATGGCTACGATGCCGGGGAGAGCTTTTCCCTCGATAGCCTCTAGGAGCGCACCGCCACCGGTAGATACGTAAGACACTTCGTCGCCTAGCCCGAGCTTGTTGATGCAGGCGACACTATCCCCGCCACCGACGAGCGAGTAGGCACCCTGTCGTGTAGCCTCGGCGACTGCCTGAGCGATAGCCTCGGAGCCACGAGCAAAGTTGTCAAACTCAAAGACTCCCGCGGGTCCGTTCCACAGGATCGTCTTGCTGGTCAAGATAACCTCACGGTAGTCGGCACAAGCCTGAGCGCCTATGTCCATACCCATGCGGTCGGCAGGGATCTGATTGGTCGGGTAGGTCTCGGCAGGTGCATCGTTGGCAAAGTCGCACGTGGCGACCGTATCTACGGGTAGGAGGAGTCGTACGCCCTTAGCCTTAGCGCGCTCCATGATGTCTCGTGCCACGTCGATCTTGTCCTCCTCACAGAGGGAGCGACCGATCTCGCCACCCTGCGCCTTGACAAAAGTGTAGGCCATACCGCCCCCGATGATGAGGTTGTCCACCTTGTCCATCAGGTTGAGGATGATGTCGATCTTGGAGGAGACTTTAGAACCTCCTAAGATAGCGGTAAAGGGGTGCTTAGCACCATGCAGTACACGCTGTACAGCCTCGACCTCTTGTAGCATGAGCATGCCAAACATCTTCTTGTCTGCTGCAAAGTACTGAGCGATGAGAGCCGTCGTGGCGTGTGCTCGGTGTGCTGCACCAAAAGCATCGTTGACATAGACGTCTGCTAATGTAGACATCTCCTTAGCGTAAGCTTTCTGACGCTCCTTGAGATCAGCCTTAGCAGCTTTGAGCGCTGCCTCATCGGTGTACTGGTCGGGATTGTTTAGTTTACCTTGCTCCTCCTCCTCGAAGCGTACGTTTTCTAGGACTAGTATCTCGCCTGGCTGGAGTGCTTGCGCCATCTCCTGTGCCTGTGCACCACGGCTCACGGGGCAGTGGATGACGGGTACGTGGGTGAGTTCCTTGAGGTGGGGCACGATGAGCGCGGTAGAGAGCTTGGGATCACGGCCTTTGGGGCGACCGAGGTGCGTGGCGATGATGACGCTACCGCCGTCGGATAGGATCTTGCGTAGCGTAGGCAGGGCGGCACGCATGCGGGTATCGTCGGTGATCTGCCCCTTGTCGTCAAAAGGTACGTTGAAGTCTACGCGTACGAGAGCACGGAGACCCGAGAAGTCGAACTGATGAATGTTTGTCATGAATAGAGCTGTGTATTTTGTCTGTGTGAATAAACTTAGAAAGTATTGATGCGCTGATGGAGCCAGGTCTGTATCAACTCCAGCAGATGGCTCGGTACGCCTAGCTGCCTCAGGTCGTACATGCACTCGCCGTAGGCGGAGATGAACCGCTTCTGTTGCTGTTCGTCAGCCGATGCGAGGAGCTTGCCCAGAGCTTGTAGGGTGCCCTGCAGATCTCCGCCGACGAGCGTAAAGAGAGCGGGCAGTAGAGGTACAAACTCTTTATATTGAAGCTCCAGAGAGTCTTTATCGAGCTGATCGTACGAGGTGACGGGGCGACTGGCGTAAGCCTTTGCCTCCTCCCAGCGCTGTGTCATCATGAGGCACCAAGCGATGAGTGGATAGAGCGTGTCGGGGTGCTCGTCCTCAAACTCGCACTGCAGGAGCAGCGGGAGTGCCTTGTCGTAGATGCGGAGCTTCACATAGAGCACGCCGAGTAGTCGCAAGATAGCGAGCGAAGGCCGCTCAGGATCTGCCTGCTGGCGCACCTGCTCTAGTAATGAGATGGCGAGCATAGGCTGCTCCATGCGGTAGAGGATCTGCGCGATAAAGAGCGGGCTCGTGTCTCCCGAGAGTAGCTGCGGAGGGATCTGCTGCATGACGAAGTAAGCCTGCATGTACTTCTGCTCCTCGTAGTAGGTCTGCGCAAGGCGGTACATAAGCTGAGCACGAGCCTCAGGCTCTGATGTGCGTCCCAGCTGAAACTGTATGGCTGCCTGCTCGCCCGCGTACCCCTTCGTCTGAACGCAGTAAGCGCGCAGTAGGTCGAGATGCTTGTCGCAGAGCTTCTCCGATTGTTCCTGCGCAAAGGGATTGGGCTGGCCAAAGTGCATCATAAAGGGTGTCTTAGCAGCCACCTTGGCCTCAATAAAGGTGAAGATGCGAGCCAGCTGGCAGATGTAGCCTTGTAGCGCTTTCGTATAGTCGTCCGCCTCCAGCGTCCGTCGCTCTTGTGGACGGATGTAAGGGGTGCGGTTGATCACGTTTTCCATAGCTAGGACGCCCTGAGAGATGCCTTGTAGCACCTGTCCAGGCAGTTGGCTAATCCTAAAGATGGAGCCGTAGAAGTCTATGTCTACCTGCTGGAAGATGGACTCACGCAAGAGCGTCATAATCTGATCCTCGCCGAGCTGGTACTCATTGCTAAACTGTGCCATCACGGCTGCTAGCGAACTGTGTTGCAGGTCAAAGGGAACTAACCAATGCGCCTCATCTTCAAAGAAAGGTCCCTGCAGGAGCGAGTTCGTTGCAAAAGCATTGACATCGAAGCCTCGAGCCACGAGACGCTTCAGCGCTTCGTAGCCCTCCTGCACATCGCCCACGAGGGGGAGGAGCTCCTCCTCATCCCCAAAGACACTCTCGAAGGTGGCTGGCTCCTCACTGTCGCCCGTCGAGGAGATGATCTCCTGAAAGCGCTGCTGAAACTCTGGGCTGTTGAAGCGCCCGAAGAGCTTCTGCACATACTCCACAACTTGTGGCGTGTACTTCATGCGGAGGCGATGGCTCCAGATCATGTCGTATTCCTCGAGGGTGATCGCCTCGCCGATCTGCTGAGGCTTGTAGGGGAGCTGCTCCTCATAGAGCGCCAGACGGCTACTGTATAGTTCGCCGACGAGGAGCACTCCGACGACGGCACGAATGCGCACCATCGTCTGTTCGCCCCGTGTCTCCATCAGCTTAGCGAGTAGCCAGCAGAGCTTGCCCCAGTGCCACGACCTGAGCAAGGCTAGGGTGACAGCTGTGAGTGCTGCCTGCTGTATGTAGTCGTCTAGCTGGTCCAGCGCGGTGCCCACCTCGTCGCTCCACTCCTGTGTATAGAGGAGCCCCATCGTGAGGCGCTTGACCAGTTCGTCGTAGCGTGGCCGGTCAACCGTCGCGAGGTTCGACTGGAGCGTCAGTTGCTCGACAACCATTGCGAGTCCTCCATTGTCTAGCAGTAGAGCGTAGTAGTTTGATTGCTTCTCGTATTGAGGCGACTGAGCCACCCACTCCGTATCTCGTAGCGCATCGGTCACCTCGTAGAGCGTCCGGAGCAGGTAGCTGTAGTTCGTCACCAGCTCAGGGTCTTGTATCGGAGACTCTAGGTACTGTAGCATCGTCTCTAGGATACGCTTTGCCGAGTGGTAGCGGTCGCGCTGCTCCACGGGGATACGCACGTGAGACTGCATCTGCTCGCCTAGTAGCTTGACCGCTTGGGCGATCTGATGCTCAGAGATGAGCTGGTAGATGTCGTCTGTAACCATATATAATGTGTACCAGCTCTTAGATGCTTAGCTGCTCACGTATCGCCTGGATACGGTCACGGAGTAGTTGCTCGGGATTGTCGCAGGCAGGGTCAGTGCCACGCTTGTAGGTGACCCCAATGTAGTACTTAATCTTAGGCTCCGTACCTGAGGGACGTATCGAGAGGACCGTCCCGTCCGCCGTGTGGTACTGTAGCACATTGCTGGTCGCAGGCATCTTGATCGGGAAGGTTTCGCCACTCTTGAGGCACTTACCCTCGAGAGATTGATAGTCTAGTATCTTTACCACGGGACTGCCCGCCAGCTCCTTCATCGGTTTGGAGCGGTAGTCGACCATCATCTGGCTAATCTCCTGAGCGCCCTTGATGCCCTTGCGCACTACGCTAATGCCCTTCTCGAGGAAGTAACCATGCTCGTAGTAGATCTTCTCTAGGAGCATATCAATGGTCAAACCCTTGTCCAGTGCCCAAGCGGTCAGCTCTGCAAAAATGGCGCAAGCCGACACCGAACTCTTGTCTCGTACGAAGGTCTCCCAGAGGTAGCCGTAGCTCTCCTCGCCACCACCTATGTAGCGGCGCTTGCCCTCCTGCTCACGGATCTCGTTGGCGATCCACTTAAAGCCCGTGTAGCAGTCCATATAGTCCACTCCGTAGTCCTTCGCAATGGCGGGGATCAGCTCCGTGGTCACAATCGTCTTGACCACAAAGTCATCGGGACGCAGGTCGCCCAGCTCCTTGCGGCGGGCTATCGTGTAGTAGGTCAGGAGTGCGCAGATTTGATTACCATTGATCAGGTGTAGCTCGCCCTGCTCGTTGCGTACAGCGACACCGATGCGGTCACCGTCGGGGTCACTCGCTAGAACGAGATCAGCGCCCGTAGCCTCGGCACGCTCCATCGCCAGCTTCATCGCTGCTGGCTCCTCGGGATTCGGCGAGACGACCGTGGGGAAGTTGCCATCGATCACATCTTGCTCCGGCACATGGATGATATTCTTAAAGCCAAAAGCCTCTAGTGCACGAGGTACGATACGTACGCCAGTACCGTGAATAGGTGTATACACGATCCCCATATCACGATGACGCTGCACCGACTCAGGCGAGAGCGATAGGGTACAGACATCATGGATGAAGCGGTCGTCCATCTCGGCTCCGATCATCTCGACGAGCGCTGGATTGCCCTGCCACTTCACTTGGTCAATGTCTGTGATGCTCTTCACCTCATTGACGATTGCCTTGTCGTGCGGGGCGATGATCTGAGCACCGTCGCTCCAGAAGACCTTGTAGCCGTTGTACTCCTTGGGATTGTGCGAGGCAGTCACCATGACGCCACTCTTGCAGCCCAGCTGACGGATCGCATAGGAGACCATCGGGGTAGGGCGCAGCGCATCGTAGAGGTAGACCTTGATTCCGTTTGCCGTAAGCACGTCGGCCGTCGTCTGAGCGAAGAAGGGGCTGTTGTTGCGCCCATCGTAGCCGATAGCTACGGAGATCTCTTCGCCAGCGAAGCACTGCAGGAGGTAGTTCGCCAAGCCCTGCGTAGCCATGCCGACGGTGTATTTATTCATGCGGTTGGTACCAGCGCCCATGATGCCTCGTAGGCCGCCCGTACCAAACTCTAGTACTTGGTAGAAAGCCTCCACGAGAGGCGTCTTGTCCTCAGCCGCTAGGAGAGCCTCTACTTGCTGACGTGTCTCACTATCGAAAGCGGGCTCGAGCCACTGCTTGGCACGCTCCTGTGCTTGCTGTATAAGTTCGGGTGATAAAGTTGCCATAGTTTGTTGTGTTGTTAGATCTTTTGAAAGTACTGTTGGCAGGTTGGGTAGACCAAATCGTAGCGTCACCCGTGCTGCCGTTGTGGATTTGTAGCGAGTGGTCGGAAGGCGCACCATATACCGAAAATGGCTTGCACTAGCTTACCTCTCGCAGTAGGAGCAAAGTTAGCAAAATAAGCGATATGTCCTCTCTGATTACCCCTTCCTCCCGAAGAATAGAATTCCTACCTAGGAATTTGCCAAATAAGTACCTAGTAATTTGCCCAATTCCTACCTAGGAAATCAAAAATACTTCGGAGGAATCAAATGAAACTTCGGAAGAATCAAATGAAACTTCGGAAGAATCAAAAAATAAGTCCGAAGAATTTGCCCATTTCCTAGGTAGCTATTTCCCAAATTCCTAGGTAGGAAATGAAACGAGCTCATTTTTATCATGCGTCACCCCTGCGGGTAGGAGAGCCCCCGTACCAAGCAGTAGCCCCACCCGGCACGAGTACCGAGTGGGGCTACAAAGCGTGTGGAGCTGAGGCTCCGTGTATAGTCTATTGCTAGAGGATCAGTCGGAAGGTACGTACCTCGCCTGCCTTGTGAGCTGCGACGATGTAGATGCCAGACTGAAGCTGCTCAGCGATGAGCTGCTCAGGCTCAGTGATCTGGTAGCGACCTACCTGAGCACCGCTAGCTGTATACAGCTCGATGGTCGCACCCTGTAGACCCATCACGAGGATACCCTCGGGAGTCGCTACGACACGTGCGGTCTCACCGTCGATAGCGTTGATGGCCGTCGCCTGAATCGTGAAGGTGGTCTTACCCTGAGCGACCGTCTGCATAGCGGGCATGATGGTCGCCTCAACGGTGACCTCATAGCGTGTGCCCGTCTGTAGACCCTCGAGGGTGGTGTAGACGTAGCCGTCACGAAGCTCTAGCGAGCGAAGTTGCTGCGTAGGATCGAGGCGCATCGTCTGCGTCGCACTAGCGTCAGCACCTACAGGACGATAGCTTACGGTGTAGCTCACCTGCGTGGGGAGCGTCTGCCAGCGTATCTGCGCTGTGCTCTCGGTGGTTGCGACCACTTCGAGGGCTATCTGCTCCTTGGCGGGCTTTGCAGAGGCATCCTGCTTGATGTGCAGATTGTCCATAGCAAAGTAGCTAGGCGCATTGGTGTCGCTCGACTGGGTGGAGAACTTGAGCGTCTTGACCTCACCGAGAGAGGAGAGATCGACCCACTTCCAGTCATTGACCACTTCGCGCTTCTTATTGCGATAGTCGATGAGTGGTACCTCGACCTTCTTACCATTGTCAGCCGTGATGGTCACGATAAAGAAGCTACCCTCCTTAAAGGCGGAACTTCCGAAGTTTTTATCGCCTTGGGTGGCAAAGCTCTTGACCCACGCTGTGTTGGTCAGATAGACTCCCTCGAGCTGCACCTTGCGGTCGCTACCAGGCATAACCGTGACGACGGGATTGTAAGTACCCCATGCTGGATTATCACCTGGGCAGAAAGCAACGGCATACTGCTTGGACTTACCCTCCAGCTCCTGACCACCACCGACGACGTTGTTGTACTGCTGCGTAGCAAAGTCGCCCGTGTAGGTCGTATCGGCACTAGCTGCTAGGGCAAAGCCACTCCAGCTATTCCACTCAGCATTGTAGCTGTTGGAGAAAGCAAACGAACCGCTGCCGAATGGCGCCTTCTGATTGTAAGGCTCCTCGCTAGAGAGTGGCTGCTCCTCAAAGGTTGCCACCATCGCCTCGCCGTGTAGTCCATTGACGTAGACATAGACGCTCTCGGTGACTTGGCTACCAGCAGCATCGGTCACAGTGACACTGTAGCGTGTCGTCTGCGTAGGAGCTACGGAGACAGTCTGTAGCGAGTCGCCTTGTGACCACTTATAGCTATACGGAGCCACGCCACGGATCACCTCAGCCGTCAGCTGAGCCTGCTGCCCGAGATTGATGCTCACGGGAGCAATAGCGAGCTGCATGGCAAGGGCATCGCCGTTGTAATCGTCGATCCATAGCTTGCCACGGCTCTCGAGGGTCACCTCACGGATGTCGCCTTTCTGAGCGAGATCTACGTATGCCCACTCCTGCTCAGTAGCGGGAAGGGTGATACGTGTACCACCATCGATGCGCATATAGACGGGGCGGTCAGCCATGAGCGAGAAGCCTCGCTGTGGTATCTTGACCTTGGAGTTGGTCACGGTGATGGTCACCTTGTCGCCTGCCATCTCAGCAATCTGATTGCGTGAGCGGGTGAAGTCCTCGACGACCTTGACTCCTGCGAAGCTATTGGTTCCCGAGTAGACGACATCACCCTCTATGGTGCGGTTGTCCTTCTCAAAGGTAGCTACTCGTGTAGGCATATAGGTAGTAGTAAAGGTGAAGAGGAGCTCAGGCTCGGTGTCCTTATTATTGAGTGTACCGTGGAGGAGTCCGTAGACTTCATAAGTGGTCTCAGGCTCTAGCCCCATGATGGTAAACTAAGTCGCACGCTTGCCAAGAGCGGTGAAGTGTCTGCCCTTCTCTCGTATCGTAGCGGCATCTGGAGCTGTCGTAGCCTCCTCGCCCTTTACGATCGTCATCAGGTAGACGTCGGTCATCTGATCCGGCTCGACAGAGATCGTAGCGGACTGATGTAGCGCACGAACCACCTGCTTGTTCGTTAGCTTAGGAGCCTCGTCGGTTACATTAGGATCCTGCTCGTAAGCACCAACGGTCGGATGCTCTTTGTCACGAGCTGTGCCAATGAGGTCCATCGTAACAGCAGCGTGCGGAGCACCCTGTGGCAGTACGGTCATATCCTTCGGGTAGAGCACCTTGTCAGAGACGAAGGCTACCTCTACGACCTTGGATGCTGTACTCTTTGTCGCCTCCTGATAGTTGGTTGCGTCGTACTTCTTACCCTTAGCGGTGATCAGTACGCCCTTGCTGTCAGAGGTGTAGAGCGCATTGCGATCGCAAGTGAGCTGCTCGTTGGGGAGAGCTTGATTGCTAAAGAGGATGCCTCCACCGTCTCGGTTCTGCAGGATGTTGTCTGAGAGCTGAGACGAAGAGATATCGCCGTTGAGCATAAGGAGTGCTGTGCACTTGCCGTCACGAGCTATAGCGGTGTTGAAGACAAAGTTCAGTCCTGTCACCTTGCTAGCTGTAAAAGCTCGGCTAGTAGCAGAGCCACGTGTGATGCGTATCACATTGTTGGCGACGAGTAGTCCCTCGCCCTGTACCTCACGAACGTTGATACCGATGATCTTTTTCAGCTTGTTGCTCTTAGGCTGTGTCAGGTCAAAGTCATTGCCGATGATCTTAGCATCCGTGTGGAAGGTCGCATCGATACCATTGTAATCCAACTGAGGAGTACTCTGCTGTACAATCTCGTTGCCCTCAATAAGGACCTCGGAGGCACGTGTGACGTAGATAGCCTTACCGCTATGGTCTACGAAGCGGTTGTTGCGTACCGTGTAGCCCTTGCCTACGGGGTTGGCAACTGTCGTTGTGCCACCGATCCGTAGAGCAATGTGTCCACCCTCAAAGAGCGAGTTCTCAATCACCACATCACAGCTCTGTGCGTGTGGATTGCTAGCTCCCTCTACCTTAACAAGGCTTGGGGACATGTTGCGGTTAGAGTTGCTCGTGTCCTTGGTGTAGACATGGCAATTATCCATCGTGAAGTGCGATGAGTTCTCCTGTACGTAGACCATCGTTGGGAATCCGAGGTCTGTCGAGTGGATCGTCATATTGCGCAGCGTCACGTAGGGGGTATTGCGTACGGTCATCACACCATAGTAACGTCGGTAGGCATTGTCACCAGTAGGCTTGTTATACCCATTGGCAGAGATAACGACCTCGTCACGAGTGTTGCCGAGACCAACGATGGTGATGCTGTTCTTGGCAGAAGCTCCGGGGATACGCTCTAGGAGGACTGCCTCAGGATAGTCACCTGGCTCGACCTCTACGGTGACGGCGCCAGAGACACCCTGTTTGGTCAGATCCTTAGCGGCTGCAGCTAGACTCTTGTAGGAGGCAGCACTGCTAGGACCGACGCGGAGCGTGCCTTGGAGTCCGCCCTTGCGCGTCTTCGTGTCAAAGGGCTTCTCCTGAGTGACCTCGTGCTTGGTACCTCCGACGGTAACTCTCTTGGCGGTAACCGAGATCGGTGTGCCTACCTTGAGGTCGCCAGCAAGCTGAGCCTTGACCCAGTAGTACTGCGTGCGTGGTAGCGTCAGTGTATCGGCGGGATCAAGCTTAAAGATGACCTCCGTCTGCGTAGCTTGTGGCTTGGAAGTAGCGATCAGATGAGCTTCGTCAAACTCACTGATGGCTCCCGTAGCGTAGAGTGCGAGCTCCTCGATGCCTTCGCTAGAAATCTCTAGCTGTAGCTTCTCGAGGGTCGTCTTGCCCTTCTCTCCAGCGGTGGTTAGGTCGATGCGTACAGCGGGCAGTGAGCTACCCGAGAGTACACCCTGCTTATCTACGGGGAGAGCCGTGGCGGAGACCTTCTCAACGAAGAGGTCGCGAGGCTTGACACTCTCTACACGAGCAGCCCACCCGAAAGTGTAAGTGTCTGAACCCTTGAAGTAGACCGTCAGCGAGCCGTCCTGCTCTTGCGAGGTGAAGGTTCTGACACCAGTCTGCTTGAGTATATTGTTATCACCTGTGGAGAGCAACTTGCTCTTGACCGTGTGGTCACGTCCAGAGTAGATGCCGAAGGTGGCTCTTCGTAGATTTATTGAGTCGATCGTGAGGGTTACCACCTCGCCCTCATGGGCTGGGAGGAAGGTCACGTACGATCCAGTGTTTGCAAGCACCTTGCCATCGGGACCGCCCTCGTCGTAGTACGATAGGGGTGTGGTGACGGTCACCACCTTATTGTCGTCCGATGCTGGGTGGTTGAAGATGTTGACCAGCTTGTACGATCCCTTAGGATCAGCGTCGCGAACGTCAATAGGCTGACCAGCAACAGTTAGCTTGGCGATAGCCACGTCTATGCTGTCAGCTGCTGGAGCATCCTTGCGAATGTCTAGTGCGAGGATATAGTTATTGGCAAACTCCTTCAGCGTGCCGTTTTGCTTTAGAGCATCGGTTGGGAGGTCTACGCTTTGCATCGTTGGCTCCACCTGAGCAGCTGCGATGAGCTTGTTCGTATCGAGTGTCCCCTCAGCCGTAGCGGCGTAGAGAGCTACGCGCTCGATCTGAGGAGCGCCACCCTTGAGGTCTACCGTGAGACCGTCCATGAGGATCGGCTTGCGGTCACCGATCGTATGTATGTCAAAAGCTAAGACTTGGTTCTGCTCTGATCCGACAGCGATGAAGGGTAGCTCGAGCTGCTTTGCAGCGGCTGAGTCAACCTTCATATCCTGTGGTAGGTACTGCTTGATCTGACCACGCCAGCCTATATAGCCCTCTCCACCTCTTGCATCAAAGACGAAGGTCAGATACTTTTGGGTAGAGCGCAGGTAGTCGGCAGGCTTCGTCTTGAAGGCTTCTCGATCGGGCTTTAGCTCAAAGAGCAGGGGAGCTGTGGCATCCTTGCCGTCATAAATCTTGAGCGTAGGCTTGCTACCCCAAGAGGAGTAGTAGAAGCCCCACTCATTGATGTCTAGCTGGATGACGTTGTCTGGCGCGGTAGCCTCAAAGGTGACGCTACGCTCGCCTGCATCGGTGTCATAGCTAGAAGTGCGGTAGTGATTGGGCTGAGGCATGAAGTCCCAAGGCTCGTACACCTTGATATGATGCTTACCGAGGGTGAGCACCATCTTATTCATTACCTCTAGAGCCTCCGTGCGAGTGCGCTCCTGCTCGGGTAGCGTCTTCTCGCCTGCTGAGAGGTGAAGCTTGTCAATGGAGAGGTTGACCTTATTACCCTTGTGAGCAGTCTCCTGGAGGTCTACAGCTAGGTAGAAGTGGTTAGCCCCCTCACGCAGTGCTTGAGGCGTGGGGAGCGTGGCGGTGAGTGCCTCGGCAAAGTCCCAGCGAGCGATCTCCTTAGCCTTCGTAAAGTCATCTACGATCGGGCTGTAGTAGAGAGCCACCTGCGCTACGTCTGTCGTCTTGCTAATAGAGCTTAGGTCTAGACGCTGCAGTGTGACAGGGTCTTTGGTTCCCTGAGCAACGAGCGTGAAGGCAACCATGCCGATCTGCTTGACGCTTGCATTGATAGGCATTGCAAAAGTGTCGACTTCGATGGTTCTACCCGAGAGCGAGTCAACCGCCATCGGCGCTGGATCGATCTGAGAGACCAGAGCCTCAAAGCCATCCTTGGGAGTCCCCGTATTCGTCACGAGACGGATCGTCAGACTACCGTCAGGAGCTGTAGAAGTTGCCTTGTAAGCTTTCTCCTTGTTGAGCTTGATGATGAGGTTGTCTGCATTGACCTCTGAACCATTGTACACCTCAACGAGATCGGCACGACTGATCGAAGAGTAGCTAAAGAGATCTAGCTTCGTAAAGTCTACCTGGATCACCTTGCCAGCAGTCTCAGGCTTGAAGACAGCGTATCCGTCAAACTTCTCGCTGATCGGCTCATACTTACCGCCATCATCGTATAGCGTCAGAGACTTGTCGCCTACGGTGTAGGTTTTCGGAGTCTTAGCGAGTGCGTAAGCATCCTCTACGGTGAGCGTCTTAGGCTCTTGGAGCGTTACCTCGTGATCGCCCAGAGTTGTCGTGAGCTTCGTCGTCGCGACATCGATACGGCTACCAGCCGCCACGTCGCTCTTGAGGTCAACGACCAGAACTAGATCATAGTTAGGCTCAGAGAGCGTGTACTCCTTAGAGAGTGTGATGGTCCCCTCGGCAGAGACTTCGGTCGTCTTGCCGAGTAGCTTGCTTGCGTCTAGTTGTTTGGGCTTACGGCGGTTCACCTCGTAGAGGTATATCGCCGTGATATCGCTCGGCTTTGTGTTGCTGAGCTTGTAGTGCAGAGCCGTCAGCTTGGGAGCCTTGGCTAGTCCCTCGGTTGTAATCTTGAGGTTAGAGACGATGAGCGACTGCTCACCGATGTAGGGATCGTGGCTAGCGCTCTTGTCCTCTAGGATAGAGGCAACCTTGATCGCAGGCTGATCGACCGTGCGTACGATGATCTTAAAGCCGGCACCTGGATTAGCCTTCGTCTTGCTACCGATTGTTATCTGACCGGACTTGCCACTGGAGCGAAGCTTAAGGGGTAGCGTTGGTCTATCCACCTTAGTAAACTTCCTGATAATGGCTCTCTCGTTAGGAGTTCTATAAGGACTGTAGTCTACATAGCCCTCGAGGATGTAGAGTTCGTCTTGATTGGCTAAGGCAAGCTCCTGTATCTCTATTTCAATACATTTGCCAGCTTGCTCTGGCGTGAAGACGATCTTACCTCCTTTGTTTGCCTGGGCATTGCCATCGGCTCCTCCACTATCGTAGAGGATCAGCGGGGTGTCTCCCACTTTATGCTCGTTATTGTCCCAAGTCGACGTGGGCATCAAGAGCGTGTTGTCCTCTTGTCCCCACACGATCGGTGGCAGGAGTAACCAGCAGAGTAGTAGGAGCGTTGTCGTTACTGTTCTTCGCATAGTAATTGAGTGAATATATAGTTTGTTATTGTCTGCATATACGATAAGTCGCAAAGGCTCCGCCCTCTAGGCGTAAGAGTGCGACGTAGCAATCGTTCATAGCGGGCAGAGCGACCGTCGCACGACCTACAGAGATCGGATGCGTCAGGACGAGTTGCCCGTCTATATTATATAGGTATAGTGTACCCGTCACTTCGCTCTCGATCTGTAGCATGTTGTCGCTACTGGAAAAACGCACGGCTGGCGTCGCTGTAGGGGGGGAAGTGATGCTGGTGCCTTTGGCGAGGGGCTTGATGCCCGCAAACTCGGTCGAGACTTCGCCCGTCTCATCGGTCTGCTGGTGGACGCCCGTCTGCACCTTGAGGAAGTCGATACGATCTAGCTGTACCAGTTCTCCCTTAGCACTGACCGCACTGTCTATATCAATGTAGCTACCCGGGGAACCGTTAGGGTGATTGTCCGCATAGCCATAAGCGTAAGGCTGAGACTGCCAAAGCCCTCCCTCATGCTCTTGCTTCATACAGTCCGGTAGGCGGACCCCCGAGAAGGTTACTTTGTTACCCTCCCAGAGCGGGTAGTAGCTATTGGTCGTGTGGTACTTATTGCGTGGTATGAGTCCCGACTCACCCTCCGAGTCGCTCCAGGCGATCGGGTCTTTGTACGGGTCTTTTGGCTTGTAGTAGGTGATCGTGTAGTCTAGGTTGCTCCGATAGTCCTCGCTGCCACGGATGCGGTACCACGGGTCGTCCGCCAGTCCGTTACCATTGGCATCTTGGCTCACATAGATGATGCCAGGCTCGGCATTACCGATGAAAGCATTGCCCAGTATCGCAAAGTCCGCTTGGTTGGGCTGATTGACTAATGCGGGCTGTATGCGAACGATGATGTAGCCGCCCCATCCGCCGAGAGAAAGGAAGCGCCCCTCCTGGACGAGGATGCGCTGTGCCTGCTGGAGTAGCTCTTGATAAGTTGATACGCCCTTGCTCGCCATCACTTCGCTCCCCATAAATTGTCCAGGAGCTGGGTGGTAAGCAATCACCTCCGTGATGCGGCTCTCCTGCGCAGAGAGCGTCGCCACACCGAGGAGGAGACCGGTGAGGATGTGAAGTATAACGGGGTAGATATGTCTCATATCGTAGAGTCTAGAGGATTCAAGATACTGTCTCAGTACCGCATGGTAGACTCTACGACTCAACGACTTTACGGCCCAACGAGCCACGGACTAGGAGCATTTGTCCCAGTCATCTAGTGCTAGAGAGCATACGAGCGCCCTCCTTGCCAGAAGCGTATCGTGCTGCAAAGTCCACGTTGCAGACTGATAGAAAAAGGATCGTGGCAGGTCTTCTGGCTTAGCTCGCTAAGGTGTATCCTTCCCACCCATGAGTGACGTTTGCGGGGCAGTGGCTTCATCAAGTCGATGACACATTAGCCTTTGGTGAGCTTTACAGCAACGGGTTTGCTCAGGATTTGCACCTGATTCCCTCTTAGAGTGGAGTGGCGCACCTCTCCACTAACCAAGATCGCTGGCAAAGGTACTAAAAGCAATCAACAATACAGTTACGCAAAAGAAGCCCCGCAAGTCAACCAGTGACGCGGGGCTCCTCTAACTTCTAATCTCTAACCTCTAACCTCTAACTTCTAATCCTTATCCTTCGCCTCGACAATGTTTGAGGTGAACTCGAGCCAGCTCTCGCTCTTCTTGTAGAGCTTGCTACTTCCCTTCGGTACAATGAGTTTGCGGGGCGTGCCAGCTACGCTAAACAGGGTCATCAGCCCTACCTCCACCTGCGCGGGGTCAGCCACACGGATCTCCACCTTGCGAAGCTGATCGCAGAAGGCAAACGCCATATCTCCGATCTTGCGCACGCTCTCGGGTATCACTAGGACCTCAAGGTCTTGGGCATCGTAGCCAGCATTCTCAGCAATCTCTTGCACTGTGTCGGGGATTCTATAGACATCATCATACAGTCCCGCAGGATACTGGATCAGCTGCGTCTGCTCCTTATTATATAGGACACCGTCGATAGAGGAGTAGCTTGGATTGTTCGGATCCACCTCGATCTCGAGGAGCATGATGCAGTCGTGGAAGGGGGAGACCCCGAGACGAGTCGTCTGCGCTGGCAGAGACATAAAGCTGAGACTCGAGCAGCGAGCGAAAGCATAGGACCCCACCTCCTCTAGATGATCTCCGAGCATGACCTCCATTAGGAAGTAGTTGCTTGCGAAGGCTAGCCCCGCAATCTTACGCACCTCCTCAGGTATCGTAAACTCCTGCTCCTCTTTAGACGCAGGGTAGTGTACCAAGACACTCAGATCCTTACTATATAGGATGTCATCCCGCACGACGTAGTGCTCACTCTCTGGGGCTACGGAGATCTGCTCCATAGCTAGACAGTCCGCAAAGACCCCATCGCCTAGGCGCTCTACCGAGGCGGGGATGAGCACCTTCGTAAGATCACTACAATTGCTAAAAGCCATCTCCTCAATCACCCGAATGCCCTCCGAGAGCGTGAGACTGCTGAGCTGGATGCAACCATTGAAAGCGTTGTCCCCGATCTCCTGCACATTGCCCGGGATGACCAGTTCGTGGAGCGCCATAGTACCCGCAAAAGCACTGCGCTCGATCCGCTCCACCGTGTCAGGGAGGACGAGCTCCCTGAGAGCGACACACTCGCTAAAGGCAAAAGCCCCCACACACTTCAGTCCCGAGGCAAGCTCTAGTGCGAGCATACTGTCACAAGACTCAAAAGCCCCCTCGCCAATCTCCGTGACGCTCCCTGGGATCGTCACAGACTCCAGGCTCTGACAGCAGGCGAAGGCGCTCTCTCCGATATGGGTCACCCCCTCGGGTATCTCAACGCTTGTGAGCGCCGTGCAGTCATAGAAGGCGTAGTCACCGATACGGGTCACGCCCTCCTTCAGGATGACCGTATCGATCTGCTCTCTGAACTCATGCCATGGGTTCTCCGCAATAGGGTAGTCGGGTAGAGCTCCCGTACCTGATAGCGTGAGAGAGCTATCCTTGGGGTCATATCGCCACAAGAGTTGCCCCGTCTCACCGCTCTTTGGCATCTTAATCTTACTCATTGATTTACTCCTTATTTAGTTAGTTTGGTGAGCCACTCGGCGATCAGCTCCAGTACCTCGGGAGCGATCGTCTCGCTGATCTGATAGTACTCGCTCACGGCTCCTGTCGTCGCATGCTGGAAGAGGTGGTTCAGCCCCTCCAGCTGGCGCACTTGCCGTGGTGTCCCCGTCGGGAGACTCTGCTCGATGACAGGTAGATGCTTATCCGCCAGCACCTGTTGGTCTAGCGAACCATTGAGCGCCAGCACTGGGCAGTGCGTTTGCGCTATATCCCCCTTCGGATCATACTGTGTGAAGTAGATAAGCCAAGGGTTCAGCCCGTCGGCAACCTTCTTGAGATCCAAAACCAACCCAATAGGGAGCTGGTAATGTCCCTCCGAAAGAACCTTGGTGACCAAAGCTTCGCCACGCAAGTCGCTCTGAGCCGCTTGGTCAAAGGTCGCCACAGCAGCTCGCAGATACTCTGCGCGAAGCTCTTTTGGTACCTCCGCCCGAGTAAGGGCCAGGTCCATCTGGTCTTGCAAAACCTCCTTGCCAGGCAGCGTGCTACCCGCTAAGCTAATGATGAAGTCAGGGACGCCACGAGCTGCCAGCATGAAGGCGATAGTACCTCCCTCGCTATGTCCCAGCACGCCCACCTTGTCGAAAGCCTTCCGACCACGTAGGTAGTGAACTGCAGCCTGAGCATCGTCCGCTAGCGTTGCGGTGGTCGCCTCGGCAACACCGCCCGAGTCTATATCGTCGTGATAGCCACGGTCGTCGTAGCGCAGCGTCGCTACGCCATGTCGAGCCAAGTAGTCCGCCAGTACGGCAAAGGGCTTGTGCTCCGCAAGGGTCTCATCACGATCCTGTATGCCCGATCCAGAGACAAAGAGAACGACCTGCTCCACGTGGCTCCCCGCCTGATGTCCGACAGGGTAGGTGAGCGTGCCGTGGATCGGTGCCGTGCCATTGTAAAAGGTCACCTCCTCTGTCTCGTAGGGGTAGGGGGGCTGTGGTGTCTGCGGACGATCAGCCTTGGCGGGCTGGCTGGCTCGTACGAGTGTGAGCGGTAGTGACATACCGCCCTGCGCAAAGGTCCCTACGATGGTATCGCTACTCACGAGCTTGCCCTCGTAGCGAACGTATAGGTTCGGGATGGTGATGACGATGCCATCGGCAAGCTCGATTGTTGCTTCGATACCAGTCGCCATCTGCGACGGACTATCCATTGTGCAGCAAATACGCTCTTGCTGATCCTTGCCGATGTTGAAGCGGAGGGGTAGCTCCGATCCAGAGATTTGCAGGGTGCCCTCCCAGATGCCGAGGGGAGGTGCCTGCTTTGTCCCTTGTTGCGCCGATAGGAGCAGTGCGCCACAGAGGTAGCAGCAGAGGAGAGCGAGTAGTTTGCGGGCTGAGGTCATAGGTTCTGTTATATATATTATTGTGTTTCGCTTAGAGTCCGTGCACTTTGTTGGGGTTGGCTTTGATAAACTCCTTCCAGCTCTTGGCACTCTCATTGGACGTAGCCACCGCATTAGAGGTTTGCAGGAAGTGACAGTAGGCGACCGCCAAGCCATCGGTCGCATCGAGCTTCTCGGGCATCAGTTCAGCGGGAATGCGTAGCACCCGCTGGAGCATCGTCGCCACCTGCTCTTTGGAAGCTTGCCCCGTACCCGTGATCGCCTGCTTGACACGCATCGGCACATACTCCGCAATGGGTATATCTCGGCTGAGGGCCGCCGCCATAGCGACCCCCTGTGCCCGCCCCAGCTTGAGCATCGACTGCACATTCTTACCATAGAACGGTGCCTCCAGAGCCATCTCGTCAGGTAGGAACTCATCGATCAGCCCCGCCACACGCTTGTAGATGCGCCCCAGACGGGTGTAGTGGTCCTCGTAACGGCTCAGCTCGATCACCCCCATGGTGAGCATCTCGGCATGCTGCCCCCGCACGGAGAGCAGCCCGTAGCCCATCACAATGGTGCCGGGGTCAATGCCTATCAGTATGCGCTCGCCACGTGACTTGCTCATAGTGCGATCTGTCTCATCGGTGTGACATGATATAGGACGCGCTCGCCGAAGGTCTTGCCCAGCAGCTCCAGTCGTTCGCCCAGTACCTCAGAGAGATAGTGCTCTAGATCTCGTTCCTGCTCTAGAGAAATGAGTAGAGCTAGGACCATATCGTCCACCGGTTGCGCCATCTCCACGACAGGCGCTTGCGCCATCACCTCGAGGAGATCCACCTGCGCTACGCCCTCATCGTCACGGAGCAGTGGCACCAGCCTAGAGCGTAGGAACTCGTCGAGGAGCGCATACTCCTGAGCTTTGAGAAAGAAAGAGACATTCACTCGGTACATAAGAAGCAGTAGTTAACTAAAGAGTATCGTGCGACTAACCAGCCACACGCCACAAAGATAACAAAAAAGCCCCTGCGCTCCGTGTCGCTTCCTCCTCTTCTTCAGAGTTGACGCACGATATACGATGAGCTCCTCCACGTCTCTACGGAAGAAATCGGAAATCTCCAGTGAGGAAACGAACTTTCTCCACGGAGCCGGGAAATGAAACTTCGGAAGAATGAAATGAAACTTCGGAAGAAGCAAATCAAAGTTCCGAAGAATTTTTTCGTCCCTCCGTGGAGGTTTCCCATTTGGTACCGAGGCATTTTCAATTTCTTCGGGGGTGTGGTGTCCGGGCCCTCGGAGAGCGTCAAAGTGCATCGGAGCCATCGGAGGGGTTAGAGCTATCGGACGAGTAGCCCCGTGTAGGGACGCACGGGACGAGTAACCTTTGTAGGGACGCACGATCTGTGCGTCCGTTCCTGTTAAGTCTTTGACAATGTAGTACTTGACACAATGGGCGCCTCCCGCTAGACACTCCCGCGCGTCCCTACAACCGTTACTCGTCCGATGGCTCCGCCCTCCCGCTATACAACGAGCCGTGCGTCCCTACCAAGGGTTACACGCACCGAGCCGTATGATGAGGCGAACGCTACAAGCGACGGGCGAGGGCGGGTAGGACGCTGCGCATCCAGTCGGTATAGTCGCCTGCGACGATGTGGTCGTGCGCTTGATTGACCAGGTCGAGGTAGAAGGCGATATTGTGGATGCTGGCCAGTGTGAGCCCCGTAATCTCCTGCGCCTTAAAGAGATGGTAGAGGTAAGCGCGGGTGTAGCGGTGGTCGGTCGATGCGGTGCCCTCGGGGTCTATCGGCTCGTGACAGGTGCGCCACTTGGCATTGCGTATGTTGATGGTACCTTGCCAGGTGAAGAGCTGACCATTGCGGGCATTGCGTGTGGGCATGATACAGTCAAACATGTCGACGCCTCGTGCGATGCCCTCTAGTATGTTGGCGGGAGTGCCGACACCCATCAGATAGCGAGGCTTATCCTTGGGGAGAATGCTATTAGTCAGCTCGATCATCTCGTACATCTTGTCGGTAGGCTCGCCGACGGCTAGTCCGCCGATGGCATTGCCTGGGGCGCCTAGCGAAGCGATATGCTCGGCAGCTCGACGTCTGAGGTCGGGGTAGACGCATCCCTGTACGATCGGAAAGAGTGCCTGCTCATAACCATAAAGTGGCGGGGTCTGCTCGAGGTGCTTGATGCAGCGGTCGAGCCACTGCTCGGTGGTGTCTAGTGACTGCTTGGCATAGGTGTAGCTGGCATTGCCTGGACAGCACTCGTCGAAGGCCATCATAATGTCCGCTCCGATGGCGCGCTCTATCTCCATAACCCGCTCGGGGGTGAAGAGGTGCTTGGAGCCATCGATGTGCGAGGCGAAGGTGACTCCCTCGGGGGTGATGCGTCGCATGGCAGCTAACGAGAAGACTTGGTAACCTCCACTATCGGTCAGGATAGGCTTGCTCCAAGTACCGAAGCGGTGGAGCCCACCGACCTCTTTGAGTATCTCAATGCCGGGACGCAGGTAGAGGTGGTAAGTATTGCCGAGGATGATCCGCGCATCGGTCTCCTGCTCCATCTGCTCCATCGTGACCGCCTTGATGGCTCCAGCGGTACCCACAGGCATGAAGACGGGGGTCTGTATATCTCCGTGGGCGGTCTTGATGACACCAGTGCGTGCGTCGCTATGGGGGCAGGTGTGGTCTATGGTAAACTGCATAGTGCCAGTGTGGGGGAAGGATTAAATCTTCAAGTCAAAGCCGACAGTCAGCATCTGGTAGATCTGTAGGCGAGATCTATTCTCTGGGGTGAGTGGTACCGCATCGTCGTAGCGGAGCAGGACATTGACACGGGTGGAGAAGTAGCGACTGAAGGCGAAGATGAGGGAATTCTCAAATTCCGTCTCGATGCGCTTGTAGCTGGTATTGTAGTAGAGTCGCGACTCCCAAGCAAAGGTGTCGGTGAAGTCCCAAATCATATTGGCGCGCAGCATGGAGCCGATGGCGCTGTAGATGTTTTTACCCTCCTTAAAGCCATGTCGGGTCATATCTATATCTTTGCGCGCGGACCACTTGAAGTCATAGGCGAGGGGAGCGATGTTGAGATCGAGTCGGAAGCGACGACCGTAGTGGGTCTTGGACTTGTTGTCTACGACCCACTTCATACCGAGACCAGCAGTGAGCGTGAGTGGTGAGGCAAAGGCCGAGTAAAGCACCTTCTTGTCTTCTGAGCGCTGCTCAAAAGCCTGTGTGCGTGCCTCTACATCGAGTGAGTAGTACCACCCCTTGAAGGCTTTGATGCCTAGGTTGCTACGCAGGCGGAGGAGGTCGTCGGAGATGTTGTACCCCTGGAGTGAGTCACGTATCTCGGCGTTGAGACCGATACGCCACTCTAGTTCGTTGAGCCAGTTGACCTTGTCCCGCTCGTAGCTGAGGCGGAGGAGCTGCTTGCTGTGGAGTGCCAGGGCGCTATTACCTCCCTTGTGCCAGTTTGGAGAGATGTAGGTCTGGCTAAACTGTATGCTGCTCTCTAACCCAGGGAACCAATACTTCCTGGCTAGCGTGACGCCGTGGAGCTGGTCTGAAGCATCAACACCTGCAAAGGGCGTATTGACGGTTGCTGCGACGATGGGCTTCGAGCCCCCGACGGTGGTTATGTCGATGCGGTGTGCTAGTAGGTCTCCCTCCTGACGAGAGATCAGTGCTGGGCTGGCGAGCTTGAGCTGGTTGACGCTTTGCAAGCTGCGCTCGTAGTATTGCTGTAGTGCGGGGAGCTGTAGTTCCTCTCCGTGCAGTGCTGTAGCGAGTGGGTCGCTTTTGCTGACCAAGGTGGTAGGTAAGTCTAGGGATAGTTCGTTGCTTTTGTCACTGGTGATGACGCTCACGGCTGACGAGAGGGGAGCTTGCACCAGGAGCGTCGTGGGGAGTACCTCTTTGGGTAGTGGCGCTACGGGATTGGTGCGGTTGAGGAGGTACTGCACCTTGAGCGTGGTGAGCTCGACGGAGGGTGCCGTGACGCTGTCTGCCGTGCTGTGTCTCTCTGCTGGGTGGGGTGTCTGTGCTACCAGTGGAGGCAATCCGAGGAGGGTGATGAGTAGTAATAAGGTAAAGCGATAGTGATACATGGATAGTATTCAGGGGACTATAATGGGTTATAAGACTTCACGATCAAGTTGAGGTGCTGGCTCGTCAGGACGCTAGAGAGGATCTACATCGCAGTAGATCTGTACTCGTCGCGCCTGGATAGCGCTCTTCTGTACCGTGGAGATAATATGACAAATCTGCGTACGCACCTCCCGCCAGGAGCTGGAGGGACGTATTCTCATGCAAATATAGCGAATATGGCGCATACGCACCCAAGACACGTAGGGTGCAATGGGTGCCGAGGCTTGCCAGAGTGACTGAAACGGCTCTGCCTGCATCAGACGTGATAGGGTCGCTACGGTATAGCAGACGTCACCCTCGGAGGCTCCTCGTACATAGATGTAGATGAGGCGTACGTAGGGGGGGAAGTGGAGATACTTCCGCTCAGCTAGCTCGCCTACGCCATAAGGCTCTGCTGTGGCTCCGTCCTGCAGACTGTCCAGTAGTGGGGTGTCGGTCTGGTAACTCTGTATGTAAAGCTGTGCCGTGGGGTAGTTACTCCCGAATCGGCTGAGCGCAGCATAGGCTCGCTCGTTAGCTCTAAAGTCATCGCCTACGATCAGTTGGTCTAGGTTTGCCAAACCAATGAGCCCCACATTGCGGATGGCATCTAGATAGATAAGGCTTGAGGTGCCGACCAGTATGGCTGGCTCGTCGCTACGTATCAGCTGGCGCATCCGTTGCTGCGACTCCTTATTATAGTATTGCGAAGCGCTGAGCTCTAGGATGGGAACCTCAGGCGGGATGAAGAGCGTGAGCTCCTCGGCGATACGCTCCACGCCGTAGCCCTGTATGCTGAAGGCGCCAAGGTTGCTATCTGTCGGAGCTTCGCTCTTGCCTAAAGCTGGTGTGTCACTCTGATGGCAGTGAGGACAGACACGAGGAGCCGGTGCAGTGAAGTTGCAGTAGCTACAGCTGACGCTCTGCGTGGACTTATGGTAGACCAGCCCGACATCACAATTGGGACACTGGAGGGTCTTCTGGCAATGTTTACAGACGAGATGCGGGGCATAGCCACGACGATTGAGTAGGAGGATGCTTTTGTGTCCTGCCTGGCACTGGTCGAGGAGAGCTTTGCGTAGCTCGATGGAGAGCATCTGTCCCCACGGAAGCTTGCCCTGCTTACGCTGTAGGGATAGGTCGATGAGCTCGAAGGGGCGTGGCGCCCTCGGAGTGGTCGGAGTGGTCGGAGTGGTCGGTGCGCTTAGCTGATTGAGCAAGCGGTAGTATCCTCGCTCTACGTTGTACAGAGCTTCGGCAGAAGGCGCAACGGTAGTCAGTAGGAGCGGTGTCTGGCTGTTCTTGCAGGCGACAACTGTCAGGTCACGAGCATGATAGCGAGGCGCTGGCTCGGACTGCTTGTAGCGACTGCTCTCCTCGTCGGTCACGATGACAAGGTCACAGCGTGAGAGCGGGAGAAGGCTGCCCATACGAGAGGTGAGGACGATGAGACCACGCTCTCGGTGCGTCAGCCCGAGGAGTCTAGCACGGAGTGCCATCCGCTCAGCGTCTGTCGTGGAGGAGCTGTACAGGACTAGGTCAAAGGGAGTCGTCTGTCGTGCCGCTCTGCCTCCTCTAGCTAGTTGCTGCAGGGCACTGTAGAGGAGGCTTTGGTCAAAGAGAAAGAGCTGGGGCACATAGATAGCTACCTGTGCCGAAGGGCTTCGCTGTAGCATCTGCTCAACCATTGAGACGACCAGCTCTATTTGCTCTTCATTGCTGGTCGCTTGGTAGAGTACGGGGCGGGAGATTTCGCCAATGAGACGCTCGAAGAGTTGGCTCTGTCGGCTATCTTCCTTTGCCGAGGCTGTGCGCTGTACCGTGGGGCGTATGAGCGGATCGGAGAGTGTCGCAGTCTCTCGCAGGATGCCTCGCTTGATGAGTGTGCGGAGTGTCGCTTGCCTATTGGTGTCTCTCCCGACGAGTGTCTCTCGGAGTAGGGGCGTGTCAAGAGGTAGCTCATGCTGGTAGAGGAGGTCGACCATTTGCTCTACCATAGCTCTCTGTGCTTTGGCTCGCGAGAGGCTCTCAACAAGCTCGGAGAGAGACTCCTCGGAGCATAGCTCCTCAGCAAACTGCACGGCTGACGAGCCGACCTGTACGGATCGGCTGTAGCGTGGTATGGACTCACTACCGATGAGTACGCCAGCGTGAAGGAGTCGGTCTATCTCGGGATAGATACGATCGCCAAGGAGCTTCGCCAGCTTGCTTACCTTCGCCTGATGCCCTCGCATGGAGAGGAGCTCACGACGTATCTCTTCCGATAGCTCGGTCGCTTTGTAGTCGGTCGCTTGATCGCCTTCGGGCGTTTCGTCAGGCTCTCGCCACGCCACTTGCGTCTCGCTAGAGGGTAGATAGCTACTCGGTATAGCAGCCGTGAGCCAAGCGCCCAGCGAACAGATATAATAGGTAGCGCCCCAGTGCCAGAGGTCGATCTCACTTTGAGTCACTATCGCCTCTCTGTCGGGTAGGGCTATAATAGACTTCAGCTGACCGAGAGGTCTCTCCGACTCCTCGATCAGCTGAGATATGATAGCGTAGTAGTAGCGCTTACTGCCAAACTGTACCAGAGCACGCATGCCCACCCTCGCCTGTTCACACAGTGCCTCGGGTACACGATAGGTGTACTCCTCCTCGAGGGCTAGAGGTAAGATGATGCGCGCCAGCATAGGCAGGTCTACTGGCTGTGCTGAGTTACTGCTGGCTCAGAGCTGCGTGCATATTGGCAGCAGCTTTGCGCCCGTCACCCATAGCGAGGATGACTGTCGCGCCACCACGGACGATGTCGCCACCAGCGTAGACCTCTTTGATAGAGCTTTGGTTCTGCTCGTTGACGATGACGGTCCCCTTGGGCGAAACTTCCAGACCTTGGAAAGAGCGTGGAATGAGCGGGTTCGGCGAAACACCGATGCTCACGACCACCACGTCTACGTCTACCTCATCGATAGCGCCAGGGATGGGGACAGGCTTGCGACGTCCATCAGGCGTAGGCTCGCCAAGCTCCATGCGCTGTAGCTTCATACGGCACACCTTGCCCTTCTCGTTGCCTTCGTACTCGATGGGATTGTGTAGCGTGAGGAACTCAACGCCCTCAGCCTTAGCATGCAGGATCTCCTCATGACGTGCGGGCATCTCCTCTTCGCTACGACGGTAGACAATCATGGCACGCTTAGCACCTAGGCGAAGTGCCGTACGGACTGAGTCCATGGCGGTGTTACCACCACCGATGACAGCGACCACGTCTCCCTTATAGATCGGCGTCTCAGCACCCTCGGTGCCAGCGCCCATTAGGTTGACACGGGTGAGATACTCGTTGGAGCTCATGACGCCAGCGAGGTTCTCCCCAGGAATATTCATAAAGTTGGGCAAGCCAGCGCCACTACCAACGAAGATGCCTGCGAAGCCCATCTCCTGTAGTTGCTCGTAAGAAAGCGTACGACCCACGACGACGTTGGTCTCAAAGTGTACGCCCATCTGCTCTAAGATCTTGAGCTCGGCATTGACGACGCGTAGCGGTAGACGAAACTCGGGGATACCATACTTCAGTACGCCACCGACCTCGTGTAGAGCCTCAAAGACAGTCACATCGTAACCCCAGCGAGCCATATCGCCAGCGAAAGAGAGTCCTGCGGGACCACTACCGATGACGGCAATCTTCTTTCCATTGGCTGGAGCCATCTCGGGTAGCTCGTATAGACCATTTTCTCGCTCATAGTCTGCGACAAAGCGCTCAAGATAACCGATAGCAACGGCGTCACGCTTCATCTTCTCCGTGTAGATACAGTGCTTCTCACACTGCTTCTCCTGAGGGCATACACGACCGCATACAGCGGGTAGCGAGCTACTCTCACGGATGATGTGCGCTGCAGAGGCAAAGTCACCACGCTCTACATTCTTGATAAAAGAGGGTATGTTGATAGATACGGGGCAACCCTCCATACAAGAGGGATTGGCACAGTCTAGACAGCGAATAGCCTCCCGGCGAGCCTCCTCCTCGGTGAGACCGCAGTTGACCTCTTTCGTTAGACTGTGAGCACGCTCATGTGGATCCACCTCGGTCATCTTGACGCGAGGTATAGCCATGCGCTCCTTACCTGTATGTGCCTTGCGAAGCTCCTCGCGCCAAGGTTCGTTGCGACGAGCGGTGACCAGATCCTTTTGTTCTGTCATTGTAATATTGTGGTTAGCTCAGTGTGATACTTACTTTCTATAGGTATTGAGACGCATCAGTAGCTCGTCAAAGTCTACCTGGTGAGCGTCAAACTCAGGTCCATCAACACAGACAAATCGTGTCTTGCCTCCGACGGTGATACGACAAGCACCGCACATGCCAGTGCCGTCGACCATGATGGTATTGAGTGAGGCGGTGGTGGGAATGTTGTACTTCTTCGTAAGAAGAGCGACAAACTTCATCATGATAGCGGGCCCGATCGTTACGCAGAGGTCTACCTTCTCACGCTTGATGACTGACTCGACACCATCAGTCACGAGACCCTTAGTGCCATAGGAGCCATCGTCGGTCATGATGATGACCTCGTCAGCAAACTCTCTGAACTCCTTCTCCAGTATGATGAGCTCCTTAGTACGAGCTGCAGCTACGACGATGACCTTATTGCCAGCAGCTTTGAGTGCACGGGCGATAGGGTAGAGCGGCGCCATACCGACACCACCACCAGCACAGACTACGGTGCCAAAGTTCTCAATGTGGGTGGCTTGCCCTAGTGGTCCCACGATGTCGTGGATCATGTCCCCAGCATTTAGAGCGACAAGCCGCTGAGAGGACTGGCCGACAGCCTGGACGATCAGTGTGATCGTGCCAGCATCTACATCTGCATCGGCAATAGTGTAGGGTACGCGCTCACTGTGGTCGGTGACACGTACGATGACAAAGTGTCCAGCACGGCGTGACTTGGCAATCAGAGGTGCCTCGACAACCAGCTTGGCTACTTTTTCGGAGAGAAAAGTCTTACTGACTATACGATTCATAGCGTTGTGTGATATGATATAAGCTAATCAAGAATGGTCTCGATAGGGTACCTATAGGTAGGTATTGCCAAAGGTACGACTTTTTCACCACCTAGCCACTAATTCGACTGGAATTTGCCGGCTATGCATGACAAAAATGAGCTCGATTCATTTCCTACCTAGGAATTTGCCAAATTTCTAGGTAGAAAATGACCAAATTCCTAGGTAGGAATGGCCAAATTCTTCGGACTTATTTTTTGATTCCTCCGAAGTTTCATTTGATTCCTCCGAAGAATTTTTTATTTCCTAGGTAGGAATTGGGCAAATTCATGACGAGCGGAGCCCACGGTTGGAAGGCGTAGAGCTGCTCGAGAGGCTTTTCTAGTGGCGTGTGGCGTGTCACACGTAGAAGGCACTGTCGCTCAGAAGCCTTCTCTAGAGAGGGTAGGAAGAGCGGGTAGCGCTGCGGGTCGGCCGTAAAGTTGCCTAGGACAGCGATTCCGATAGTATCGCCTGCTTGTTGCTCTGCGGAATCTAGTAGTCTTAGGTAGCCGTAGGTGCGCTCAGCATTGAAGCCCCCCCACTGACGAGCTTGCTCCTGTATCGAGTGAAAAGCGCCCCTGAGGGTGACTGGGTGCTGCGCCCACTGCATCAGCCACAGGTAGCTCTGATAGGTCGGGTCGGCAGGGTCACGATGACCTAGTGAGGGGATGCTCCAGTAGTCAAAGATCGTGGTACGCCCGTCAGGGCCGCTATACCCCTCGGCATCAACGCCTCGCTCTCCATACTCCTGACCGGCGTAGAGGAGTAGGGGGCTAGCGGTAGCGAGTGCAAGCAGCGTCATAGCAGTGAGACCTCGCTGAGCCGTGTCGGCAAAGTAAGGTGAGGCAAGGCGTACCTCATCGTGGTTCTCTAGGAAGTAGAGCAGCGTGTCGGCAGCGTACTCCTTATTATATATGAGTCTCTCTTCGATAGCAGAGACCGAGCGCTCCTGGGTAACCACTTGGTAGAGCGTATCGTAGAGTCCGCTCTTGTCGTAGAGTAGGTCGAAGGACCCCTCCTCTAAGTACTTGTGGTAGTTGTCTATCTGGTAGATCTCTGCGATAAAGGTGACGGGATACTGCTCCTGCACCTGCGGTATGACCCAGTGCCAAAACGCTACGGGTACCATCTCGACCATATCACAGCGAAAGCCGTCCACCCCCTCGGCAGCCCAGTAGCAGAGGATGTCTCGCATCTGGAGCCACGTGGCGGGTATAGGGTCAAAGTGTGAGACCCGAGAGCCATCGGGGCGGTAGTCCACGCCGTAGTTGAGCTTGATCGTCTCGTACCAGTCATTGGTAGAGGGGGTAGCAGACCAGCAGTCATTGCCCGTCACACGGGCAGGCTCCTCGTGATAGCTAGAGGAGCGGTTGGGTAGCTGGAGCGAGGAGCCAGGTAGGTAGTAGAAGTTGTTATTTGGATCAAACGCTTTGCTCCTGTCATCCTGAGCGCCTAGCGGTGTAGTTCCTTCAGGCGTGTGAGTACCGTCATACTGACGTGATACATGGTTGGGCACAAAGTCTATGATCACCTTCAACCCATGACGATGGCAACGGTCTACGAAAGAGCGAAATGTCTCTCTTCGCCGCATCGGCTCCCGCACGATGGTGGGGTGTACGTCGTAGTAATCGGTGATAGCGTAGGGCGATCCCGCCTGTCCCTTGACAATGTCGGGGTGCTGGTCAGGACAGTCTGTCCAGCCACGTAGAGGCGTCTGGGTGGCGTGGCGTATGATCCCTATCGGCCACAGGTGAGAGACGCCTAGCGAAGTGAGGTAATCAAGCGCCGCATCGTCAAAGTCTTCGAGCGTGCCAGTGCCGTTTTGCGCTAGTGTGCCATGAGGCGTCAGCTGAGCGTGAGGCTTCTGATTGCCCCATAGACGAACCAGCGTCGAGTAGATGACGGTGCGCATAGCCTACGCTTTGCCCTTCTGAGAGAGTAGATCAATGATCTCTCTAAACTGCTCCTCCTCTTCGTACGCCTTGCTGATGAGCTGATAGCCGATGTCTGAGATGATGTCTACGGGAGATACATCGTAGGCGCCAAAGTGTGAGAGTAGGGGAGACTGGATTACGACATCGCATAGCTCTAGGTCAATAGTCACATTGGCACGCATCATAATACGTATGAGGCGGTCCGAGAGACGAAGTATGTTTTTCGTAGGCGTATTGTCCACCTCAGGGCTGAGGTTGATCCCTAGGAGGAAGTCGCACGACTCACGGATAGGCCGTGCGGGGAGATTCATAAAGACCCCGCCATCAACATACTGCTCGCCATCGATGACGACTGGCTCGAAGAGGATCGGTATTGAGCAGGAGGCCACCACGGCAGGGGCTAGATCACCCTCGGTGAAGTCATGCGCCTCAGCTTTGTTGAGATTGGTAGCAATGATGTGCATGGGTATAGGTAGCTCCTCTATGCGCTGGTGGCGTAGCGTGCTCCGGAGAAACTCTTGGTACTTATGGGTCTTCAGCAGAGAGAGCCGAGGCGTGGTCAGCGAGGTCATGTTCATGAAGCCAAACTGAGACGACAGCTCATAGATCTCCTCGCTACTGTAGCCATCCGCATAGAGTGCGCCCATGAGCGATCCGACACTCGTCCCAGCGATGATGTCAGGACGTACGTTATGCTCCTCTAGAAAGCGAAAGATACCTATGTAGGCTAGCCCGCGTGCAGCTCCGCCACAGAGAGCTAGTCCGAAGGTCGGGCGACTGCCGTGAGTCCATGTGCGGACACGCTCTACTAGCTTATCGAGCGAAGTGGATATGAGAGCAGAGCTGCGCTCTATGAGACGCTCTCCCTGAGCTTTTAGATCAGAAGTGTTGAGTGCCATGACAGATTCATCTAGATAGTTGAAGGTTTTCTGCCCAGAGGTAGGTCTGAGAGCAGTGTCGTCAGTGGAGGCTCGGTAAAGGCGTGTCTCGAGGCAACTACCAGCTCCCACTCCTCGGCAAACTGCTGCTGCGTGAGCATATGACTGCGATGTCCCGAGCGATCCATACGGTCGAGGAGATATCCCACGGTCAGCATGTCGGGGTCTACCGCAAGGTTGTAGTGCTGCTCCTTGTCGCGAGAGCTATAGACCGCCTCAATGATTAGATCCTCCTCTAGGAGCTGAGCGATGATTTCGCCAGTCTGATTGATCGGTAGGTGACAAGCCTCCGAGAGAGAGGGTATGTTGTGCGGCTTAGGCTCCGTATGGTCCAGAAAGCGCTGTACGATATGCGCCATCACGATCACCGTCATGAAGTCTTTGTAGCGGTGAGAGATGTTGGTCGCATCCTTGGCATAGGTGAAGTTGACCACGTTTTGTATCGAGAAGCAGAGCTTAGCACTAAAGAGCGTGATCGTCCACACCACTTGTAGCCACAAGAGCAAGAGCGGTATAGCTGCAAATCCACCATAGATGGCATTGTACTTAGAGATCCATAGGATACCGCTTACATAGAGCGCTTGCAACACTTGAAAGGCGCTACCCGCTATGACTCCTGAGATGAGGGCTGGGACAAACTTGACGTGCGTATTCGGTAGCGCAATGAAGATCCCCACAAACATAAAGATGAGGATAATGTATGGAAACAACTTCAGCATAAACTCCCACAGGGGTGTGAAGAAGATGTAGTCGTTGAACCAAGTGTTCTTTATCGTCGCCATCATGACCGTCAGTCCCGAGGAGAGCGTCATCAGGATAGGTAGTAGCACCACCATCGTGATGTAATCGGTCAGCTTGCGTCCTAGGGCGCGCCCACGAGGTACGCCCCAGACAATGTTGAAGGTCTGCTCTACGGTGTCCAAGAGCTGGAAGATGGTGTAGAGAAAAAGCACCAAACCCACTCCGAGGAAGAGCCCTCCCTGCACCTGCCCGAGGTAGTTCTCCACAAAGCCCATGATCGTCTCCACCTCGCTCTGGTGTCCTGGCATATAGGTCATCAGGAAGTCGTAGATAGTCCCCTGTAGCCCAAAGCCCTTGGCAAGAGCTACGATGATAGCTAGCATAGGCACGATCGAGAGGAGCGTGCGGTAGGTGAGCGCGGAGGCGTGGCTGCTCAGTCTCTGATCGATAAAGCCCTTGATGGCCATGTAGAGAGCCTTGAGCGTATTGATATAGAGACGTCTGAATCCACCCACCTCATCTGGCTGTATGTGCCACATGTCGCTCGTGAGGAAGCGGACCACCTTGTAGGCTCTCACATTGAGTTTGCGTAACCATATCGATGGCTTACGAGAGGCGTGCTCTACGGACGACTGCTTAGAGTCTTCGTGCTTATGTATGGAGTCTGACTTGTGTGACATATATATTATAGTGTTAGGAGGATAGGAGAGAGTTGCAACGCTTGTCGCATCAACCTTGCGAGTGTGAGACGAGTCACGGAGAGGACAGCAGGTCTATAAGCCGGGTTCTGTGCCACTCACGAGGAGTGACGCTTGTCATTTATCTACGACACCCGTTGCCGAGTGCCTCTAGCAATCTACCCTCCGACTAGGACGAGTAGCCCTCATAGCGTCGGTATACTTGATCTTGCAACCCATAGTGTGTACAGCCAGTGGGTCACCCACACCGCTGGTGAGCTCTTACCTCACCTTCTCACCCTTACCTAGCGTGGCAGAGCCAGCTAGGCGGTCATTCTCTTCTACACGTCACCTACCCTTGCGGATAGCTCTCTGTTAGGGAGTATGGTACTCTGCGTTGCCCGGACTTTCCTCTCTCGCTCGAGGGGCTGGAGCCGAGGCCCCCTCCACCCTTACGACAGCGACAAGCCGACCTACTGTCATATCCATGATACGTCACTGGGAGGCGCTCACCCTAGAGCGGTAGCCTCCACGTGTGCAAAGATACAAAATGAAGCGATTAGCGTGACGACCCTCAATTCCGTAAATCTGGGATTGGGGTACTTAACTTTATTCTATTCAGAGGTATCGTATGCACTTCGCTACAATTTGAGAAAAGCAACTGTGTAGTCATCTAGCTCCAGCAACCCCTCATTGAGCCAAGCGTGCATCTGCTGAGCAAAGGTCTCCGCACTAGAGGCACTATCGATCAGCCGCTTCAAGACATCTTCGTAGAAGTCAAACTTCATCGCTCGAGCCAGTTGTACCCTATGGCTACTCGAGCTATGCTCGGCTATCAGTGCTTCCAGTTCGTCCGCATACTCCGTCCATCTAGAGACTTGATACATCATAAGGACAAAGCAAGAGAGCGCATCACTCGCAGCAAATAGCACACTGCTTTCCGTGAGTGCTAGGCTTCCCTCGCTAAAGCCTGCTGGCGTCAACGGGTCCTTGCAACTTATCAAGTGGGGCGGGTTGTCGAAGTCTCCGACACTCGTAAAGGAGTGCCATAGCTCACCAGTAGCTCTATTGTAGTGAAAGAGGACACTATCCCCGTAGGCTATCCATCGGCACTCTCTATTATCACCGATCCAAGCTGCCACCAGCGTAGCACAAGATCCCTCACTGTAAAACTTATTCAGGAGCATCGCATCCCCCTCCTTTGCCATAGCCTCACAGTCGTTGTAAAATGGCTGCCAAATCTGCTCCACCCAACTATCTAAAGCCTCATAGCCCATGAGCGGAGTCTGCTTGTCCAGCTGGCTCACGAGATAGTGAGACCATCTATCAGCATAGAGCCCACACCCGCCAGCACCATCAGATAGAGCTAGGCAGGAGGCGTCTATATAGGCAGAATCCTCATTAGGAGTCTCCTCGCCAGGCTTAGCTATTGAGGCCAGACGATAGTTAAGCTTAGTCACCTTAGGGGGCTGAGCAAGGGATGCTTTTCGTCGTGCTCGTCTACGTAGCCTTGTGCGCCTCTTACGCCTTATCTGTCTCTCTCTATTCATATAGACTGCTGTACTAAGGCACTTGACAGCGTGCCTATCTTCATCATTTTCACCAGTTGCTCCATGCCAGCGTTTACACCCATCGCACGGTAGCGTATGTCTTGATCTCTATCGTGAAAGAGCATACGAATCTGCTCATTGTAGTTTAGAGGTAGCAAGCTAGACATCTCAAAGAGTGACTCTCCATACCCATTACCACGCATCTCTCCAATGGTCGCAGGGAATAGGATCGCCTCCATCTCTCCAGAGACGATATGGATGTTGAAGAGGAGCACATTTCCATCATTCGTAAACTTCGACTTCAGCTGATTGGCTAGCTGCTGCATCTCGTCACGAGAGGCTCCATTGTACTCGCCGTCCGTTATGTTGATGACAATAGGAGGATAGCAGTCCTGCGTCTGATGGCGAGAGAGCCAATCGTCTAGCAGCCCCTCAGCATGCTTAAACGCCTTGTCCATACGCGTCCAGTGACCATCATGACGAGCCTCCATCCACTGCTTCTTCTCGACCTCGATCTCCTTCACACCAGCTCTAGTCCGCACCTGCTCCTTGACCTTGATCTTCTTGTACTCATTAAATCGGATCTCCTCAGGCGTCACAAAGCCTCGACCAGCCAAGGCTCCATTCCAACCACTGTACGCCTCCTCGCCATAGCCCACGACGGCTATGTCAAAGTAGTGACGCGTTTCGTTAGCACGTACGCAGCGCTCTACCAACTCATCAATCTGATTATTGACAATGCGAGCCACAGCCTCCGAGAGGGTCATACGCTCCCCGTTGAGGGTAGTAATGTTACGCATAGAAACGCTATGATCCACTAGGAATATAAAGGCAGAGGGGTGCTCACGTGTGATGCGAGCTGTGTAGGCATTCTTGCTCTGAAGCTGTGTAGGCTGTGAGGGGATAGGTATGCCAAAGTTAGAGATATTGGTGATGTACTGTAGCGGGATGAAGTTCTTCACCAACACCTCTGCCTGATAGTATGGCTGCTCATCAGCATCTAGGTCGAAGTGCTTTCGTGCCTTGACCGACGTGAAGTGAATCTGCTTGAAGTTACTCAGATCTCCTCCACACTGCACCCCATTACTCGTAGCATTGCGATCAGCATATAGGCTATTTGTATCATAGATCACCTCAGGGTCTATCTCCAGCACTACTGGGTTAGAGATACGTCCGTCATTCATTGCCACATACATCATCGGGTGCTCCTTAGTAAAGCTCACACGCACATAGCGCTCCAGCCCGCTACGCTCATCTAGTGACCAGGATAGGGAGCCAGGACCACCACCTCCAGGCTTCGGGATCTGTATCCCTCGCTCCTTGCAGTCTCGCCATGAGTAGAGTCCCCCATGCTGTATGATCTGCTCTAGATTATCTCGATCGGTAAAGTGGTATAGCTTCGTAATGCCGTGGCTATCCAGCACCGCCTTAAACTCTTGCCAGTTTGCTCTCTTATTCATCGTCTCTTATATTCTTCTAGGTTATAACTCCTCTTCAAAAAGTGTCGTCTGTATGACACCCCGCTCGCCATCGCTAGGCACTACCTGCTCTACAGATCTCTGAGAGATAGGCTCCTTCAGACCGATAGCATCCTCGTAGGGGTAGAGCCCCTCAGCATAAGCCTTCACGAGGTAAGCATGCGAGAGTGGCTTCTTCGGGTCGTCCACATCGGTACTACTATTATAGTCTAGTAAGATGATCGTCTTGCCAGCACGGTCAGCAGCCCGCAGGCGCTCTATGATCCATAGTACCTTGTGCTCTAACACCCAGCGATAGGTCGGTAGGTAGATCTCACGCCGAGCTGTCATGTAGTCGAGTAGCTCCGAGCTGTTCAGCCCACGCTGATGCCCCCGTGGCGGTCCGAAGCGACGCACGCTCCGCTTCAGCCCCTTCATAGAGCTCTTCTGGATCACCTCACGGTCTATACCGACCGACTCAAAGACCTTGAGTCCCTGCCAAATTCCCTCTACCGAGGCACCCGTGGCAGGCGATGAGAAGGGTATCGGGATCCCCCCATGTGGATAAAACGGGCTCAGCTTCACCAACGGCTCCTCCGCCTTGCTCGTTATGTCCACGATAATCGCCCCTGGGTACTCCTGCAGTAGCTTCTCTTGCTTCCTGCGTCTATTCGCTACAATAATCATGTCGTTGTAATTCGTTGGTTACTAAAGCTCAAAGATTTGATTCCCAAATCTATCTTTTAGTTCCTCTTTAGTGGACTGATTAATAAGATAATAGCATCCACAAAAAGCTCCTTTTCCTATGGAGGTAACAGAGTCAGGCATGGTCAGTGAGGTAAGGCTCTTGCAATCATCGAATGCTCGCTTTCCAATGGTTGTGACAGAGTTTGGTATGGTCAACGAGGTAAGACTAGAGCAGTTTTCAAATGCATAGTCACCAATGGACGTAACAGAGTTGGGAATTGTCAACGAGGTAAGGCTGAAGCAACCTGAGAATGCGCTGTCTCCAATGGAGGTGACAGAATTGGGAATGCTATAAGAAGTTTGTCTAGAGCAATAAGCTATGAGGTGTTTTTTATCAGCTGTAAAGAGGACATTATCTTCCACATAAAAGTATGAAGATTGATTATCTAGATGAAGCTTTAGCCCTATAAAAGGATTAGATTCAATTGTTGTAACGGACTTGGGAATCGTCAACGAGATAAGATTAAAGCAACCTTCAAATGCTCGGTTACCTATGAAGGTGACAGAATCAAGAATCGTCAACGAGGTAAGACTAGAGCAATCCCTGAAAACACCAAATCTAATGGAAGTGACAGAGTTAGGAATCGTCAGCGAGGTAAGCTTAGAACAACACGCAAAAGCTGCGTTGTCAATGGAAGTAACAGAGTTAGGAATCGTTAACGATGTGAGACTAGAGCAACCATAGAATGCACTGTTTCCGATGGAGGTGACAGAGTTGGGAATCGTCAACGAGGTAAGACTAGAGCAACCAAAGAAAGTATAATCACCAATGGACGTAACAGAGTTGGGAATTGTCAACGAGGTAAGGCTGGAGCAACCTGAGAATGCACGGTCCCCAATGGAGGTGACTGAGTTAGGAATCGTTAGCGAGGTAAGACTAGAGCAGAGATTAAAAGCACCATCTCCAATGGCAGTGACAGAGTCTGGAATGCAATAAGAAGTTTGGGGAGAGCAGTAGGATATGAGTTGCTTCTTGTCAACTGTAAAAAGGATATTGTCCTCCATGTGAAAGTGTGGGGATTGATTTTCTAACTGAAGAGTTAGGCCCCAAAAAGCACTAATTCCAATCATTGTAACTGACTTTGGAATCGTCAACGAGGTTAGACTCGAGCAACCCTCGAATGCACCATCTCCAATGGCGGTGACAGAGTTGGGAATTGTCAACGAGGTAAGGCTGTAGCAATCAAAGAATGCTTGCTTTCCAATGGATGTGACAGAGTTGGGAATCGTCAACGAGGTAAGACTAGAGCAATCAAAGAAAGTACAATCGCCAATGAAAGTGACAGAGTTGGGAATCGTCAACGAAGTAAGACTAGAACATTCCCAAAATGCTCTGTCTCCAATGGAAGTGACAGAGTTGGGAATCGTCAACGAGGTAAGACTAGAGCAATTCCAAAATGCACTGTCTCCAATGGAAGTGACTGAATTTGGAATCGTCAACGAGGTAAGGCTAGAGCAATCTGCGAATGAATAGTTTCCAATGGAGGTGACAGAGTTAGGTATCGTCAACGAGGTAAGACTAGGGCAATAATAGAACGCACGATCGCAGATGACTATAACTGTATCTGGTATCGTGTAGGAGACTAGTTTGTAAGGGGCTTCTAGTAGGCGCTTGCGGTCGGGACTGAATTTAACGCCATACTCATCGATATAGGCTTCGGCGCGGTCTTCGTCTGTGACTTCGGTGGAGAGTGGCACGACGACGGGCTTCTCGGGACGGGTCGTGGAGAAGAGCTGGAAGGAGGTGGAGGCGAGGCTTTGCTCTGCGTGCGCTAAGACGAAGAGCCCCACAAGTTTGCAGAGATCCTTGTCCCCGACGAGCTTCCAGATCGCTTGCATCACCTTGCTCTGTGCTAAGTCACGGTAATCGTTGGCACTGAAAAGGAGACGGTCGGGAGCACCGTACTGGTCGAGCAACTGCGAGTCTAAGGCGATGGCTCGTAGCGAGAGCGCAATGGAGGCTAGCGCAAAGTCATCGATCGTAGCGTCAAATAGCTCAGGGGTGCGAAGCGGATGACGAAACTCCTCCGTGCCTAGCGTTGGCGAACTTTCACCCTGCATGCTGGGTACAAACATACCATCATAGTCAATCAGCGTGAGCGTCCCCGCGTCGGAGACCATAATATTGTCGGGCTTCACATCGCCATGGGCAAAGGGCTGACTGCGCAGGTAGGCTGCTAGCCGGCAAAAGCGGTAGCAGAGCATCTCCATAGCGTACGAGTCCCGATAATGCTCACGAATGTACAGCTCCATCGTACTCCCCTCGACCCAATCCATCAGAAGTACAGGGAACTCCGACTCGCTACTCACACTGCTATCTACAAAGAGCTCACGCTCGTAGTAGCGCATTGAGGTGAAGTAGGTCGTGCCAGCCACCTCCAGCTCCTCCTCGATCTTGCGATAAGCTTCTGCACGTCCCTCCTGCTCCTCGGTAAAGCATTTGAGCGCATAAAGCTGCCCCGTGTGAGGATCGCGCATCTTAAAGACCACGGCAAAGGCTCCGCTACTGCGGTACGGCTCCCCGTGCTCGTCCTGCACCACCTCTAGATGCTTCAATTGGTCTAGGTTTTCACTCGCATGCGTGATCGCACTGACATACTCCGACAATAATGGGTACTGCATCTCTTTACATTATCTCTCTATGACACCTTCAATCGTTACGCAAAGCGAAGGGGCTACATCCTGCTGAAACGCAATAGCTGTCGTCCCTCTCCGCCCTTGCCTCACAAAGGTAACACTATTCAATAATATAGCTGTCGGATACTCTTCTGCTTCGCGAATCGCACGAGTAAGCGTCAGTCGGAGGAGCAAAGCCGCTGAGCTATACGGAGTCTAGTCCGACCCACAAGGGGTCGATCTTCTACTACATTTGCCTATCCATCGGTCGTTCGGGGCTTTGCCCCTCCGACCGACGGCTACGAATCGTCGGACCTCTACGAGGTCCTTTTTTTGGTGAGAATGATCGGAGGTGGAAGGTTAGATATTAGAAGAGAGACGAGTAACGGTTGTAGGGACGCTCGGTCGAGCGTCCGTTGTCGAACGACAAGATATATACGGCGTAACCTTTAACGGGGACGGATGCCCTCTCGCTAGACACTCCCGTGCGTCCCTACCAAGGGCTATTCGTAATATTTGCGTTGATCGTATCGCTCTGTATTCGAATTACATACGAGTTCCAAAAGAAGTTCCCCTCTTGGAACTTTTTAGTTCCAAGGCAGGAACTCTTTAGTTCCAGCGGAGGAACTTTTCAGTTCCAGCGGAGGAACTTTTCGATCCCTAGGGAGAAATCCAAATTGCTACGGAGAGGAGCGACAGGGCTGAGGCATGATAACCAGTCGTCTAGAAGCTGCGCATGAAGATAACTAGAGATATACGGTTCGAGTATCCCTACAGAGTGGCTGCGGAGCCTCTCTGATTACACCTTCCTCCCAAAGAATGGAATTCCTACCTAGGAATTTGCCAAATAGGTACCTAGGAATTGAAATGAACTCATTTTTATAATGTGTCAGCCCTGTCCTGGGAGGACGTGAGTGGCTATGTGACTTATTTTTATTACCTTTGAGGAGTTTAGGGCAGAGACGGTGGCGGATGGGTCCCGTCTCGGACTTCTCCCTGGAGGAGAGCTAAGCGATTGATAAGCGTCTAACTTACTTTTTACACAATATGAATCAGAAGCAATTAGAACAGATGAAAAGCGGTCGTGGCTTCATTGGAGCTCTCGACCAGAGTGGTGGCTCTACGCCTAAGGCATTGAAGGCTTATGGTATCACTGAGGATGCCTGGAAGACTGAGGATGAGATGTTTGACCTGATCCACCAAATGCGTACTCGTATGATCAAGAGCCCAGCTTTTGCTACGGGCAAGCTCGTGGGTGTGATCCTCTTCGAGCGCACGATGCGTGGTCAGATCGATGGCATGAACACGGCTGACTATCTCTGGGAGAAGCTGCATATCGTCCCCTTCCTTAAGGTCGACAAGGGACTGCAGGAGCTACAGGATGGTGTACAGCTGATGAAGCCATTCCCAGGACTCGATGATCTGCTCAAGGACGCTACGAAGTATCATATCTTCGGCACCAAGATGCGTAGTGTCATCAAGGAGGCTAATGAGAAGGGTATCAAGGCTATCGTCGATCAGCAGTTTGAGTGGGGCAAGCAGATCCTAGCTCATGATCTCGTGCCTATCCTAGAGCCTGAGGTGGACATCCACTGCCCAGATAAGGCTAAGGCTGAGGAGATCCTCAAGCGTGAGCTACTCGCACACCTAGACAAGCTGGATCGTCCTGTCATGCTCAAGATCACGCTCCCCACGGAGGACAATCTCTACAAGGAGGTCATCGAGCATCCTAATATGCTTCGTGTCGTGGCTCTGTCGGGTGGTTATAGCCGTGAGCACGCTAATGAGCTACTTGCTCGTAACAAGGGTGTGATCGCTTCCTTCTCTCGTGCACTGGCTGAGGGCCTGACGGCACAGCAGAGCGATGAGGAGTTCAACGCTACGATCGAGAAGTCGGTCGATGACGTCTATCAGGCTTCGATCAAGTAAACCTACATAGATACACAAAAAGAGGAGCTATCGCCCGTATGGGTGGTAGCTCCTCTTTTTAATGGGATTGGCGTAAACCGTGCCGAGAGTTGGAGATGTCTAGTCTCGCTTCACTACGGCTTGACTTTGCTCAGAACGCTCTTTAGAACTTTCTTTCACGGCGAGGACGATCCTCAGCCTCACGAATGAGGAGACGACGTCCCTCGAACTCCTGCTCGCTAAGAGCTTCGATAGCACGACGAGCATCCTCGTCAGCCATATCGGCAAAGCCGAATCCGCGTGAACGCCCAGTGGCGCGATCCATGACGACACGAGCGTTGGAGACCTCTCCGTACTCGCCGAGTAGTTGCTCCAAGTCGTTCTCACGAACTCGGTAGCTTAAGTTGCCTAAATATAGGGTCATAAAGGGAAAAAGGGAAAAAGGGAAAATAATTAGTGAAGCATTGGGGAGAGAGACATCACACGAATGTGATACAGATCTCAAACTGTCTGAATTGCTACCATACTGCCATCTACTGTCACGGCGATATTTGTCGTCATTATATAGCGGGCGAGAGAGGGCGACTATCTAAATTCTTAATGTGTGCCATAGCCGTCGATGCTTTCCTCCGTTTGCTGGGTGCAAATGTAAGCATAATTATTGACGTGGCAACCTATTCGACACTGCTCGAAGGCTACAGTCTCTAATTTGTATTACCTTTGTAACGCTTCACCTGAGGCTGTAGTACTTGTGCGACAGCCATCGGTTACCATATAGAGGAGATAGATATGCCGATACCCTTTGACCCTTATGCTGACTACAGCCCGTACCTGCGCCATCCAGTCTTTGCGCTGGTGGGGCGTGTGGCTGATACGCTTGATCTGGAGACCTATGTGGTCGGTGGATGGGTGCGAGACCTTTTCCTACAGCGCCCGAGCAATGATATAGACATCGTCTGCGTGGGCAGTGGAATTACCTTGGCTAAAGCGGTGGCTCGGGAGATAGGACCGAAGTGTCAGGTGCATGTCTTTGCGAACTTTGGTACAGCGCAGCTGCGCTACAAGGGCGTGGAGGTGGAGTTCGTCGGAGCGCGTCGTGAGAGCTACCAGCGAGATAGTCGCAAGCCGATCGTCGAGGATGGCACGCTCGAAGATGATCAAGAGCGACGCGACTTTACGATCAATGCGATGGCTATCTCGCTCAACGAACGTACTTATGGTGAGCTGGTAGACCCCTTCTACGGGCTGGAGGATCTGCAGGACTATATGATCCGCACGCCGGTCGATCCGCAGGTTACCTTTGATGATGATCCGCTTCGGATGATGCGTGCGGTGCGCTTTGCCTCGCAGCTGGGCTTCTTCATCGATGATGCCGTCTTTGACGCTATTGTGAAGCTCCGAGAGCGCATCAAGATTGTTTCAGCGGAGCGTATCATCGTGGAGCTCAACAAGATCATGCTCTCGCCTCGTCCCAGTGTGGGGCTATCCCTGATGGAGCAGACGGGGCTACTGGAGCTGATCCTGCCCGAGGTGCAGCTCCTGCGTGGCACCGAGACGGTCGTCGGCGTGGGGCACAAGGATAATCTAGCGCATACCTATCAAGTGGTTGACCAGTTGGCGGCAAAGAGTGACAACCTCTACCTTCGCTGGGCGGCTCTGCTACACGATATTGCGAAGCCTAAGACGAAGCGCTGGGATGCACAGCAGGGGTGGACCTTTCACAACCATAACTACATAGGAGCTAAGATGGTACCGCGAATGTTTCGTCGCCTTAAGCTCCCGCTGGACAGCCACATGCAGTATGTTGCCAAGTTGGTAGACCTACACATGCGTCCCTCTTCGCTCGTTGATGAGGGGGTGACCGACTCGGCGATACGTCGTCTGCTCTTTGACGCGGGCGATGATATAGAGGACTTGATGACACTGGTGGAGAGCGACGTGACGAGCAAGAATCCGAAGCGCGTACAGCAGGTCCTGGACAATTACCAGATGATACGACGCAAGCTCCAAGAGGTGGAGGAGAAGGATCGCATTCGCAACTTCGCTCCGCCGATCGATGGCGCTGAGATCATGCGTCTCTTTGGTATCCCGCCTTCGCAGATCGTGGGGACGCTCAAGGAGCGGATCAAGAATGCGATCCTAGACGGTGAGATACCCAACGAATATGAGCCTGCTCGTGAGCTGCTCCTCAAGGAAGCTGCCGAGCGTGGACTCAAGCCACAAGAGGGTGAGCCCGTACAACCTACTAATGACTGAAAGACAGAACTATGACAGATCAGACGAAGATAGCCGAAGAGCTAGCAGAGCCACATCACTTTGGTTCACACAATATCTATATGCCCACGGCTCCTGTGGGGCACTTTCTACCTTATTATCCGTGGCGCACGCTCTACGAGCAGCTGCCTTTTGAGGGAGCTTATCCGCAGCTCCTCTACACAGATAGTCAGGCGGATGCACTCTTTGAGGCGCTCTCGCTACGTCTTGCCGAGCTGGTGGCAGACGAAGACTTTCACATGGAGGTGTCGCTGCAGTACCCTATGGGCATACCTGTAGAAGAGGTGCGTGAGGGCTATCTGACACTCATCGTAACAGACCCCAGCCTGGCGCAAAGGCTCGAGGGCTTGCCCGTGGAGATACCAAGTGAGCTGTGGCTCGATATGCTTGCTATGAGCTTGATACAGTACATCCTGCAGACGGAGATAGCTCCCGAGGAGCAGGTAGAGGTCGCCCTAGTGGAGATGCCCCACGAGGGTGCCGAGGAGGATAGCGAAGAGGTGCGTCCTCTCTGGGTCAAGCAGTGGGAACAGACGCAAGAGATGATCCGCAAGAGCGACGGCGCTCACCGCTATCGCTACGGCTTCAGCCTCACCTTAGCGGGTCGCACCCCCAGCAACGTCGAGTAGCGTGCTTTGTTGATCATCCTAGCCCTGCGATGGTCTCATATTATTAGTAGCGTGTAAGAGCCTGTTATGAACAAGTCTGATATTGAGTCTTTGCTGGAAGTCGGAGAGCGCATCTCTCTTGAGTGTAAGAGATCTGAGAAAGGCCTTCCGAAGTCTTTTTGGGAGACATATTCTTCGTTTGCAAATACTATTGGGGGCATAGTGCTTTTAGGAGTTAAGGAGGACGTAACGGTATCAGATAGAAGAGATAGGTTTGAAGTCGTAGGAGTTCAAGACGTCTCAAAGATTAAGAAAGAACTCTTTGACACGCTGAACAGTGATAAGGTGAGTCAAAATATACTCACCGATGAGGATGTCGTGGAAGTCCGATTTGATGACAAGATTGTCTTATGTATTACCATTCCTCAAGCGGACTATAGGCAACGTCCTGTCTACATAAACGGGAACCTATTAAAGGGAGCCTTTAAGAGAAACTTCGAAGGTGACTATCACTGCACAGAGGACGAAGTTAGGGCGATGATACGAGATGCTAATGAGCAGGGCAACGATGGTCTCTTAGTCGCAAACTATGGGATGGATGATATAGATGCTCCCACTCTAGTATCTTATAGAAATAGATTTGCTCTTCAAAACCCAGATCATGTGTGGAATGGCTATGACGATAGGACCTTCTTGCTCAACATAGGAGGATATACGATAGATAGAATTACATCTCAAGAGGGGCTAACTCTGGCCGGTCTTCTTATGTTTGGCAAAGGGCTCTCCATTAGAGAGCGGTTTGATAATATCCGTATGGATTATATTGATCGAACAGGCTTGGAACAAGACAGTAGGTGGAGCGATCGACTAACTTATGATGGGCGCTGGGAGAACAACCTGTACAACTTTTTCATGCTGGTGATGTCTAAGCTGTTTGATGGTATCAAGCGCCCATTTAAATTGTCTGGAGTAGTAAGAGTGGATGATTCTCCCGTCCATAAGCTCATTCGAGAGGCTCTAACCAATATGATAATCCATGCAGACTATATGGATGTTGGAGTGCTGAAAGTCGAGAGAAACAATGATTGTCTAGTCTTCTCTAATCCAGGCTCGCTCAAGATACCGATAGAGGAGATTTATAGAGGAGGCAATTCACGAGCACGCAATCCTAAGATTCAAACGATGCTACGCATGATAGGTATGGGGGAGAACATAGGATCAGGATTTCCGACAATGATAGAAGCGTGCAAAAAAGAGAATTGGTATAAGCCCGTTCTCATAGAGCACTCAGACATGAGGTCGGTAGACTTGACAGTTTCGATGGTTTCTCTCATATCGCCAGAGATAGAGAAGAAGTTGGTCAGCATATATGGAGAGTTGTATAACACGCTTCCTAAGAAAGAACAGTTTGTGCTCGCCTCTGCGCTGTCTGAGGGTAGTGTGACGAACTATATTGTCCAGCTACAATTGGATATGAATCCTCTGGACGCTGGTAAGCTACTCTATGCGATGGTGAATAAGCGCCTGCTCATATCATCGGGCAAGGCTAGGTGGACAACTTACTCTGTCAATACTCGCTATGTAGAGGAGACAAAGTCAAGGAGTAAAAGTCAAGGAGTAACTACAAAGTCAAGGAGTAAAAGTCAAGGAGTAGAAGTCAAGGACTACCTTGATGCCGTATGGTATGGAGCCGACGGCTCTGAGATAGAGATGCCAGCATGGAGTGGTCGCACGAAGAGGATCGCTCTGCAGATCCTAGAGTTTTGCGAAACGCCTAGGACGCTCATAGAAATATCTACAATGCTTGGCTTCAGAGATAGATATCGCATGAAGAGAGTCTATATAGATCCGCTATTGGGGAGTGCTCTGTCCATGTCTTCGACTGAAAAGAATGACCCTACGCAGAAGTATAGAACGATAGCTCATCGAAAACCTTAGTCGCTCATCTTGCTCCTGTAACGTAGAAATGCCCAGCGACGTCGAGTAGCGTGTTTTTTTTATCTACCTTTGTACTCAGATAGATAACCGAGGGAGGCTGCCTCACGGCGCAAGGGTCTCCGATAAGATATAGATGCAATGAACAAGACTCCACTAGAGGATGCTACAAGCAATGGCGCAGAGAGCACGGGACTAAACTTTATAGAGCAGGTTGTCGTAGCGGACATCCAGAGCGGTAAGTACGATGGACGTGTGCAGACACGCTTCCCACCAGAGCCTAACGGCTACCTACACATAGGTCACGCTAAGGCTATCTGCATTGACTTCGGCATCGCTCAGAAGTATGGTGGTGTGTGCAATCTACGCTTTGACGATACCAACCCGATCAAAGAGGATGTGGAGTACGTGGACGCTATCCGTGAGGACATACATTGGCTCGGCTTTGAATGGGGTAAGGAGTGCTACGCTTCGGACTACTTCCCACAGCTCTACGCCTTTGCCGAGCGTCTCATCATGACGGGTCATGCTTACGTCGATGAGCAGAGCGCTGAGGAGATTGCCCAGCAGAAGGGTACGCCTACGACCCCTGGTACCAATAGCCCTTACCGTGATCGTCCCGCTGAGGAGAGCTTGGATCTCTTTCACCGTATGAATGCGGGCGAATTCCCCGAGGGCGCTATGACGCTCCGTGCTAAGATTGATATGGCTTCGGACGATATGCACTTCCGCGACCCGATCATCTACCGTATCATCAAGCGCCCGCATCACCGCACTGGTACAGAGTGGCAGGTCTATCCTATGTACGACTTCGCTCATGGACAGAGCGACTACTTCGAGGGTGTGACCCACTCGATCTGTACCTTGGAGTTCGTACCGCATCGTCCGCTGTACAACTATCTTGTGGAGCTCCTGATGCCCGAGGGAACTACTTACAGACCGTATCAGTTTGAGTTTAACCGCCTCAACCTCACCTACACGATGATGAGCAAGCGCAAGCTCCTCAGCCTCGTGCAGCAGGGGCTAGTCACTGGCTGGGACGACCCACGTATGCCGACCCTCTGCGGTCTGCGTCGTAGGGGCTACACGCCACAGTCCATCCGTGACTTCGTCAGCATGATCGGCTACACTCGCTATGAGGGCACTATTGATCTCTCGCTCCTAGAGCATGCTGTGCGCAACGACCTCAACAAGCACGCAGCACGTGTCTCGGCTGTCCTAGATCCTGTCAAGCTCATCCTGACCAATCTCCCAGAGGGTCACGACGAAGCGCTAGAAATGGTCAATAACCCTGAGGATCTATCGGAGGGTACGCATATTCAGCACCTTACGCGTGAGCTCTGGATTGATCGGAGCGACTTTATGGAGGAGGCTCCGAAGAAGTATTATCGCCTTACACCTGGTGGCTTGGACGTGCGCCTACGTGGTGGCTACATCATCAAGTGTACTGGCTGCGAAAAGGATGACCAGGGAAATGTGACGGCCGTCCTTGCCGAAGTTTACCTGGACAGCAAAACAGGCATGGAAGGTAGCAATCGCAAGGTCAAGGCTACGATACACTGGGTCTCTACTGCCTATGCACTGGATGCTGAGGTACGTCTCTATGACCGACTCTTCCTAGAGGAAGACCCCTCAGGTATCCCAGCTGAGGAGCTCAAGGATCACCTCAATCCCGACTCACTGATCGTGCAGCATGCTTATGTTGAGGAGTGCCTACGAGACGCTCAGGCGGGAGATCACTTGCAGTTCCAGAGAGTTGGTTACTTTACGGTCGATCCCGACAGCCGTCCAGACGCATTGGTCTTCAACCGCACCGTATCGCTCAAAGATCGTCGCTAGAGAGGCTACCTCCTTAGAAAAGTATGCTGGAACAACTGACGCTTTGGTTCTTTGAGCATCTGAACTACTGGACGGTCTTCCTCTTGATGACCATCGAGAGTTCATTTATCCCCTTTCCTAGTGAAGTGGTTGTGCCACCCGCAGCCTTTCTAGCCGCCACGGATGGGCAGATGAGCGTCGTCGGTGTACTCTTCTTTGCCACCTGTGGAGCGATTGTAGGGGCACTCATCAACTATTACTTAGCCATGTGGCTCGGGCGTCCTATCGTCTACCGCTTTGCTGGCAGTAGATTAGGGCGTATGCTCCTGCTGAGTCCCGAGAAGCTCGACCGTGCCAACGAATACTTCGTTCGCAAGGGGGCTGTTTCCACTTTCGTAGGCCGTCTAGTGCCTGCTATTCGTCAGCTCATCTCCATTCCCGCAGGTTTAGCCCGCATGCCACTAGGTGTTTTTGTGGGCTACACGGCTCTAGGTGCTGGCGTCTGGAATGCGGTGCTCACCCTCATTGGCGTCCTCCTCTCGCGTGTCCCAGGCATCGAGACGAAGGAGCAAGTGGTCGCTAAGGCGAGCGAATACAGCCACATCATCGGTTACTCCATATTGGCGATTGTGCTACTGCTGCTGACGATCTATATCGTCAAGCAGGTCCAGCGTAAGCGTCGCCGCAATCTGATCACAGACTAAAAGCTCTTAATCGTCTCCTTTTAGGTACCTTTGCACAGCAAAATAAGCTCAACTATATAAAGACATGAAGAATATATTGATCATTGGCTCGACCGGTCAGATAGGCTCCGAGCTGACAATGAAACTACGTCGTGAGTACCAAAATGGTTCAGTCGTGGCCGGTTACATCGCTGCAATGCCTCCTAAGGGCGAGCTCCTCGAGAGTGGTCCCGCAGAGCTTGCCGACATTACCGACTCAGCTCAGCTAGCAGCTATCGTCGACAAGTACAAGATCGATACTATCTATAACCTAGCAGCCCTCCTGAGCGCTACAGCAGAGGCTAAGCCTCAGCTGGCGTGGCATATCGGACTGGGTGGACTCTTTAACGTCCTAGAGATAGCTCGTGAAAAGGGTTGTGCCGTCTTCACCCCCAGCTCTATCGGAGCTTTTGGCGATGAGACCCCCAAGGATAAAACTCCTCAGGATACGATCCAGCGCCCCAAGACTATGTACGGTGTGACCAAGGTGGCTGGTGAGCTCCTCAGCGACTACTACCACAAGCGCTTTGGCGTAGACACCCGCTCGGTGCGCTTCCCAGGGCTTATCTCTAATGTGACGCTACCCGGCGGTGGCACCACGGACTATGCTGTAGAGATCTACTACGCAGCCGTCAAGGAGGGCAAGTTCGTCTGCCCCATCAAGGAGGGTACCTACATGGATATGATGTATATGCCAGACGCACTGCACGCTATGGTCCAGCTCATGGAGGCTGATCCTACGAGACTGGTACATCGCAACTCCTTCAACATTGCCTCGATGAGCTTCGAGCCAGGCCAGATCGCTGCCGCCGTCAAGCGTATCATCCCCGACTTCGAGATGAGCTATGATGTCGATCCACTGCGCCAAGCTATCGCTGAGTCGTGGCCTAACTCGCTCGACGACAGTTGCGCTCGTCGTGAGTGGGACTGGCAGCCACACTACGACCTCGACACCATGAGTCAGGATATGATCCAGGTGCTACGCGCTCGCTACGGCAAGTAAGCCATCCGAGATTCCCAGAGACTGACACCGTCTCATCCATATGCGCCACTCTTGAGTTCGTTCAGGGGTGGCGCTTTTCATTTGTGCCTCTAGAAGAAAGCTCCGCTAGTGCGAACGCATGGCCACCTTCTGTGGGGCGGCAACTGCTTTTGTAAAAGTTCCATAATGGTTCCAGCCTTGGAACTTTTTAGTTCCAGCGGTGGAACTTTTCAGTTCCAAGGGAGAAACTCTACAGTTCCAGCGGAGGAACTATAAGGGGGAAGGGCATTAGGAAGAGGATTGTGTGTAAGTAGATGGAAGTGAGAGCGGTTCGCACGATATCTCCGTGGTTTGCACTACGAGGTAAAGTGCAG
>QWCH01001048.1_pt1 | contig 48521 bp, 43 predicted proteins | sample 1972671 | NCBI WGS metagenome assembly QWCH01 (sample SAMN09866713, study PRJNA288562) | Human gut metagenome isolate term3_stool, whole genome shotgun sequencing... | isolation source: gut | host: Homo sapiens | place: USA: California
CTCATTTTCTATGTCTAGATTATAGTTTAGGTAAGATTTATAAACTGAAATATTAATTGTAGAACCATTTGGCGAGTATTTTATAGCATTATCTACTAGGTTGTGGATAGCTTCTTTAAGCCATCTTTCGTCCAAATTGAAAATTAAGTCTTCGTCTTTTAAATTTATGCTTATACATTTTTCGTCTAATATTACTTTAAATTCTCTCAAAACATCATCTACTATGTCTTTTAAATTTGCTTGATGTTTTTGTAAGGAAATAATATCGGATTCGAGCCTAGAAGATTTTACTAAGTTTTGAATTAAAAATTTTAGTTTATTAAGCTCATACTTTATAATTTCAAGATACTCATCTTTCGGATCATCTTCTAAAAGATTGATGTATAAAGAAAGGTTGGTAATGGGTGTTTTGGTTTGGTGTGATATATCTGCAATTAAATCTTTTGTTTTATTTTTTTCTGTACTTATCTTCTTTTCTTTTACTTGATTTGAATATAGAAATTTAATGAGTTTTGATTTTATTTTAGATAATTCCTTTTCATCAAATTCTGTAATTTCTAAATTTCCATCCAAAGCCTGGTCAATGTAGTCTGATAGTTCACGCGTTTCTTTTCTCAAGACAATATATTTATATAAAATAATTCCAATTATAAGAGCTAAAAGACCTATTAAAAATTCCATTTATAACCAACTCCAAAGACTGTTTCTATTGGGTCATAGGGTTTTAATTTATTTCTTATCCTAGAAATGTTGACGCTCAGTGTATTTTGATCAATAAATTCATCATCTATTCCCCAAACAAAATCAAAAAGTAATTCCTTAGTAATAACTTGCGACTTGTTTTTTATCATGTAGTATAAAATTTTTGTCTCTGTTCTTGTGAGATCTATGTTTTTATTGTCTACATAGAAAGTATTTTCATTGAAATTAAAGTCTAGACCATCTTTCTTATAAAGATTTAAATCATTAGACACTATTTTTTCAAAAGCTCTTTTTATCTTTGCCTCTAATATTCCCAAAGAAAAAGGTTTTGTTAGGTAGTCATCTGCACCTAAATTTATGGCTGAAATGATATATGCTTCAAGATCTATAGCCGATAAAACTATAATAGGAATTGATGAAGTTTCTCTAGTGTATTTTATTATTTCAAGACCGTCACCATCTGGCAAATTCATATCAAGTAAAATCAAATCGACATCATCAATAAAATTTTTAGCTTCACCAATTGTGTTTACAGAGAAAACCTCATAATCTTTCTTTAAAGCTATAGAAAGTCCTTTATTTAAATTTTTATCATCTTCAATTATTAATATCTTTTTCAATGAAATATTCTCCCTTGCTTACAGCTTTAAATACACTATAATTGTTACTTATATTAAAAAATACTCTTAGCTAATATGATGGCATTAATGTAATTTTTAAGTTTTCAATATCTAATCTATAATTTATAAAAGAAATCTTCTGGTAATAAAAATGGCTTGATCTTATCTCTATTAAGAAATTTTTTATCACACACAATAGCTACACTGTGTTTAGCTCTTGTAACTGCAACATAAAAACCCGCTCTGCTTAAATCAACCAATTTATTTTCGGGATTTTCTATCCACTTTAATATTGGGTTTGTAGGGTAAATTAATACCCTTTCAAATTGCAAACCTTTAGAGTCACCAAAATTATATACACTATAATTTTCATTAACCTTTGTTTTTTTATTAGGTCTAAGTTGAATAGGCTTATATATTTCAAGGTATAAGTCTACTTCTTCTTTAGGTATAAAAAATATTCCTTCATGGCTATCTTTGAATTTACTAGCTGATTTTATTATTAGATTATCATCAGCTATTTTTGAGGCAAAATCACATATTTTCTGATTAGATCTATGCGAACAATTTAAAGTTGAGTCGTCAATTTCAACATTTAAATGTGAGTTTTCATTCTTAAAGAAGTTCACTATTTTTCCACTATTATATTTTTTATATTTTGATGTATTATGAGTACTATAAGTTGCTTGTCTATAGTCTCCAACCATAATCAAATTTATACCAACCTCAATTAAATATTTTAAAACATCTAAATCATATCCTGCTAAATCTTGGACTTCATCAATATATATTAAATTATATATTCTTGAAATCCTAGTAAAAATATAACCTGGTTTTTTTTCTTCCATGAATATAATCGCATCAGATATTTTATCTGTGTAAATTAAATTTTCTTTATTAATAAAATATTTAGGATCATTTCTCTTTATATATTTAGCACTCTTACCATTGACAGGTAGTATTCCATTAATTCTCTGACTAAACATTATATCTTGATATGGTCTTAATCCATGTTTGAGTAAAAATGAAAACCATGTTAAAACTTCAATATTTTTAGGAATGGTTCCATTTATTTTAATTATTTTCTTTTTTATAGAATCACAATTTGCATTTGTATATGTTGTTATCAAAATCTTCTTATCTTTATTTTTTAAAGCATCCCTCACAATTAATGTTGTCTTACCTGCTCCAGCAGCAGCTATATATAATTTATTCAACATCTTCTATTACTCTGTTTATATAATCTGGATATTGAATTTTTGATTCTGATTCGAATATACTTACTGCACAATTTGTTTTATTTTTCTTCATGTATTTTAATATAGAGTCACTATCTTTTTTATCAGTTTTAAATATACTATTGAGAGTTTTCAAGTTATTTGCTCTTAAAATACAGGGCTCTAAAGTATTGTAATTAAATTTATCCATATCTCCACTATAAGTCTTTTCGTCATAGTATATTTTTATCTTTTCATTAGATTCATAATCTCTGTATTTTCTCATTAAAGCTTCTACATCTCCGTCATTATCTGTAACTACATAGAGATTTAAGTCTAATTTGTCACCCAATTCTAAAAATCTTAAAAAAGATGTTCCAACAGAAATTATATCGATACCATTAAAAATTGGTAATTTGCCATACTTATCTTTATATGCTCTTTGTATAATTAGTTCGTCTGAAGGACCTTCAACTAATATAGCTTTATCACATAATAATACTCGTAATGTGTCGTATCCTGAAATAGCTTTAAAATATTTTTCTGTATCACTACTTAAATTTGTAATTTTAGAGCTTTTTTTGTTTGATAAAAGTATTAAATTTTTTATTTTATCTTTATTTGTGTTAATATTATTTAATGCAAGCTCAGTTTTTAATAAGCATTGTAGTCCTCTACCAGCATTTGAATATGGAATACTATCAAATTCTGTTATCATACTTGATTCCCAGTTGAAATTACTTCCTAAATTAACACCTAAGCTAACTTTTTTTCCCAAATTTGACTTGGAACTACTTAATTTTTCATTAATATTTTTTACACTTTCATTCTTACTAAAATCATCTTTTGTTTCTCTAAAAGCTTTTGATATTGAAATTAAATCTTCGTTATCTAATGTCCCTCTTATCATATTAGAAATATATTGGTCTGAACCATCATTATATTTATAAGATGAATTATCTATTAAAAAAGATTTTGAAGGAATGCTTCTAGTAGTAATATTTTCTCTATTAAAACCTATCCATTCACTTTTATAATATTCTATAGGTAAACTGCTTAATTCCCCTTTTTCCATAAATAGTTTATATTCATCTTCATACGAATTATCAAATAATACTTTAAATGTAAAACCTATTTCCTCTTTTAATCCTAAGTCGTTACCACTACCCTCCAAATTTGCATCGTCTAAATCAGAGAAATATATTTCTATTATAATTTCTGGCAATGCACAAGGATTGTTGGAATTTATATTTGTTAAATATTCATCTACAACTTCTCTATTGAATAAATATTGAGATAATTCACGATTAATATAATTACCTCTATAAAAACCAGTTAATGCTAAATGTATAGCTTCAAGTATAGTTGATTTACCTTCTTCATTATTTCCTACCAAAATATTTATGCCACTATTTAAGTCTAATTCAAACCAATCTTTAAAACATTTAAAATTTTTAATCCTAACTTTTTTTATCAATTTTCAATCTCCGTTTATTATTTCAATCATTTTTAATACACTCCATAATTTCTGATATGTCGCAATCCAATGCATCACAAATTCTGAGCAAAACATCAGTAGTTACATTCTCACCATTCTTTAATTTATAAAATGTACTCCTACTTACATTGGCTTTCTCCATAAGCTCATTATGTTGCATATCTAAATCGATAAGTTTTTTAAATAACCTTTTATAACTTAATTCCATATAACCTCCAAGATTATTTTTCTGATAGCTAATCTCGTACATATATATATTTAAAATATACTTATGTTTGTTATTGCATACTAATTAATTATAACATTAACTATAGGTTATTTTCAATCATTTGATATATCACTTTAAATGAACAAAAAAAATAATGGCAGTCTGAAGACTGTAGATATTTATCTATCTACACATTTGCTATGGCATTTCTTATTTGAACTAGCTTTGTCGTCAGTCTCTAAGCTTTTTATTTCCCCTAATATTGACTTTTTATCTTTTTATCTTGACTCTTTTACTTGTTATTTTGCTTTTAAGGGCTTAGAAGAGAAAATACGAGTATTTTTATATTCCTTTCCGTTATTATCAATGTTTATATTTTGTCCAAATATTTTAACAAAATCTCCTCGTTTCAAGTTTCTAAATCTTTTGTCTTATATCCATAGGCTGGATAATTACCAAGTAATATATTTAGATTTAAACCCACAAAGCAAAAAGTAAAAATGAAGTAAATTCGAAGTGAGATTAATTTGAAAACTGGATAAATAAGATTAATAGATATTATATTAAAACAATATTTCTCCGGTACTGGGACTGGGACGGGACTAAAAATTTGAAAATGTCCTATAATTAGATGGATTTAGTTATATTCAAAGAAATTGAATGTAGCATTTTGAATGGTTTGGGATATATCGTACGTTTAAAATTCAAATAGATGAATAAAGAATAGAAATTTAAATGAGGCGTAGGTTAAACTACGCCTCATTCCTAAACATTCTGCACTGTGAGAAATAATTCAGTTTTATCTCGCAAATTAGACAGCGTTGCGGGATTAAAATGGGAACATTTGTAAAAAAGAATAAATTTAATAATAGTACCAAGTGGTTTACATTTGGACAAAAAATTAGACCGTAGTTTCAAGCTGCGGCCTTTTTGTGTACATATTTTTATTTTAAAAATCTGTATTGTTAATTATTATATAGATTTTTTTAAATTATATTATTAATTAAGTTGAATAAACTATTGGCGGATAAATATAAAAAGTATAATACTATATTTTACATAACTTAGTAAACAAATAAATACTTCGAAAATAAAATGTTGGTTTGAGTGTCGGTTTAAAAAAACTGAGAAAAAAGCGATTGAACTCCTGATAAAAGAGCCAAGCTTTACATAAATTGAACTACAAAAAATAGGTATAACAAAACGGACTATTAAAAGAATATTTAAATCTTTATAAGAAAAGAAAAAGAAAAATTCATTAAAAATGATGAGGTGGTTGTTTTAGTTTAATAGCAGCGCATTAGAGGGTATAATATATTTAAGAATAATTTGAAAAGGATGTGGGATTTTTGGCTAATAAGAATTATACAAAGCAAATAATTAATGATTACTGTGTTTTGGACACAGAAACAACAGGTCTATCATCATACTATGATGAAATTATAGAAATTGGAATTTTAAAAGTAAGAGATAATAAAATTGTGGATAGGTATTCTCAATTAATAAAGCCAGATTATGAAATTGATTCATTTATTACATCTTTAACAGGCATAACAAACGAAATGGTTAAAGATATGCCTGCTATTAACTTTGTAATGAGTGATGTATTATCTTTCATTGGAAATGATGTAATAATCGGTCATAATACATCTTTTGACATAAGATTTTTAAATGCTGGATTTAATATAGAGTTAGATAATAAGTATATGGATACTATGCAATTTGCAAGGAGACTTTTTCCAGAATTAAAACATCATAGGCTTTCGGACTTGACATCATATTTAGGTCTTTCAAATAATGAACATCGATCTATAGCAGATTGTATTGCAACAAAGGAATTATATGACTCAATAAAAGATGCTATGGATAAACGAGGTTTAGAAATTCAAGACTTATGGGTTAAATCTAATCATGGTGGAAAAGGTATAGATGTCAAATCAATACATCCAACAGAGGTAGAAATTGATGAAGATAATTTTTTCTTTAATAGGCATGTTGTATTTACTGGTAAATTAGAAAAAATGGTTAGGCAGGATGCAATGCAAATAGTAGTTAACCTAGGTGGGATATTAGATAATAGTGTTACTAAATCAACAAATTATTTAATACTTGGTAATAATGATTATAATGCGATTCTAAAAGGGGAAAAATCATCAAAGCATAAAAAAGCTGAAAAGTTGAAATTAGAAGGACAAGATATAGAAATTATTGACGAATTTACATTTTATGATTTGATTGAAAGTTAATAGTTATTTTAATTGAATAAACTAACTCGAGGCAGTAGCAATATCGTCTTATTCTATGCTCTGAAATATAAAGTTTCAGAGTTCAAAGGAAAAGCTTATAAAAAAAGCTTGACGAATTAAATGATGGTTCTTTTGAAATTTATGACAGAGAAAAGAGGAGAGTTAAAAATATATAGTGAAAGAATTAGATGTTGTAAGATTGAAAGAGGATTAAAAAAATAAATAAGGGAACAAAAGGAACAATTGTTTTGCTTTATGATGAAAAAAATTGTGAAGTTGAATTTTTTGATAAAGATGGAGATACAATAGATGTAGTCATGACTCCTTTAAATAAATTAGAACTTATAGACTCATTCTAATAGATTTTAAATTATGTAAATAGAGCTTGTGAGAAATGAATAATACAAGCTTTATTTGTATATTCTTTTGAATAAATAGCAGAGCTTCCATCCTTATTACTACCATCTTATCTATCGTTAAATTACAAAGGATAGAGACAAATTCATAAAGAGGACTATGTGAATTTACCTCTTTAATAAATAAGTCATATTATGATGCTGCTCAAGCTTTGCATTTTTGTAATTAAATTTAATTCCTGTACTGGGACCGGGACGCGACTAAAAATCTGAAAACGCCATATAATTAGGCGGATTTAGTTATACTAGAAAAATAGAAATTTTAAAAGCTCACAAGCAATATAAAAACTTTATTGTTTGTGAGCTTTTTTAATACAACAAAAATGTTATAGTAAATTCGTGATTATAAAAATCATAAAAAAATAATATGTGGTTGGTGGAAAAAATTATTAATTAATCTCGCGCATTCAATAATATTTAAACGTGATATAATAAGTTTAGATGAATTTGAATTCACGAGCAAAAGTATTGTTAGATTCAGTGATTTAGGCTATGTAAAAAGGTTTTGACATAAAAAAGATGTTGATGTAAAGAGGATTTGATAGAAAAAATATAACATCTCAAATATAATTATTTTGAAAGGAGGTATGGATTTTATGGAACTTGGAAATAAAATAAAATATTACAGAGGCGAAAAAGAACTTTCTCAGGAAGAGCTTGCAGAAAGAGTATATGTTTCAAGACAAACTATTTCGAATTGGGAAACAATAAAAGTTATCCTGATATAAACAGCATTGTATTACTAAGTGAAGTTTTTGAAATATCCATCGATAATTTAATTAAAGGGGATGTTGAACAAATGAAAAAGGAGATTAATTCAGAAGAAGTTAAAAAACTGAACTTCTATGCAACAATGATGGCGATTTTAATGCTGGTAGCGACTATTTTGCTTATGCCGATGCTTAAATTTATTGGCTTGTATGGCTTTATTCCTTATTTTGTATTAGTGGGTTGTGCTATGTTTTTTGCAATCAAAGTTGATAAAATTAAGAAAGATAATGATATTCAAACATATAAGGAGATTGTAGCATTCACCGAAGGAAAAAGATTAGATGAGATTCAGAAAATTGAAGAAAAGGCAAAACGACCATATCAAAAAGTTATAGACGGATTTTTATGGGCAGTAGTCGCTCTATTGATTAGTGGAATTATGATTTTTTTACTGAGATTACAGCTTTTTAATGAGATTGGAGGTTAAGTATGGATAAGTTAAAGGCAAAAGATTTATTTGATAAGTATACAAAAAAACTCAGAATAGTTCCGGAGTGGGACATTCGGTTGGAGTTTATAGCGGACGAGGATTGGAAGAAGACAGGGGATTTTAAGATTGATCCAACTGATAAAAAAGCGATATTAATGTTAAATGCATCAAATCCAAAAGATGAAAACATTGAAGAAACTATCGTTCACGAGCTCATGCACATAAAGATGTATCCTTTGGACCAAGTTTGCGAGTCGATGATAATAAATATGTTTGAAGAAGGAAGCAAGGAACAGAATTTTGCTTATCAAACATTTTTTGAAACACTTGAGGTTACCGTTGAAGAGTTGGCGAAATGTTTCTTATTAGAATTTGGTGAAAATAAAGAGTTTTCATTTGGAAGGATGAATAAAATAAAATCTTTTAATGAATTATATGATGGTCTGAAGAAGTTAGACTAGAAGGAGATAGTTTGCATTTTAAATGTATGGCTTCTTTAAAATCCCGCTCGCATTTGATGAGTTAAAATTAGGATTATTGGAATTTATTAATAATTAACATGGTGCAGGAAAGAGGAATTGAACCCTTAAGTACAGATTATATTAAGTTGAGGATTTTAAGTTTCGCAATAAGAGAAAAATGGCATTTTTATTCGATTATGTAAGGCAAAAAATTTCATTTTTAATAAACCATGCCACAATTCTCCGTGCTTACACCCTTCTCTTTTAGGGTACAAATAATATGTTGGAGTTTTTCCACAAAATTATTTCAAAGGGGGAAGTGAATATGGACAATATTAAGAAGGTTTTAGAGGTTTTGGATAGTGTGGATGTTTTTTATCTTGCAACGAGCGTTGACGGCAAGCCGAATGTAAGACCGTTCGATGTGCACACGGATTTTGAGGGCAAGGTTTATTTGGTGACGAAGAAGCAAAAGAATGTCTACAAGGAGCTCAAGGAAAATCCTTATGTTGCTGTGGCGAGAGCGACGGGACATGGTTATTTCAGAATTTACGGTCAGCTTATTGAAGATGATCGCCGTGAGGCACGCGAGAAAATGTACAACGACAATGTTGAACTTTGCAAGGGCAAGTATGAGGTTGACGACGAGTCGACGGCTGTGTTTTATTTCAAAGATGCGACTTTAAATCTTATGGAGCACGGTAAGGAACCGGTTGTAATTGAGTTTTAGTAAGTAAAAAGTTTGAGTTTAGAAGTCTCAAACAAAAGAGGACGGATATGTCTTTATGAGGCTTTATCTTTAAATTGAATAACAAAATAATAAAAACCGATGGCATTCATCGGTTTTTTGGTTACATATTTGTTTCATGTGTATTTAATTTTCCAATACTATCCAAGAAGTACGTCAAGTATCATCATGACGATAAATCCGACGATTATTCCGTAGGTGGATTCTCTTTCAAATCCGTTTGAGTGTGTTGTCGGGATGATTTCATCGCTTATGACGAAGAGCATTGCACCGCCTGCGAGTGCAAGTATAAACGGGAGAAGCGGTTCGAAGATTTTTACGAGAACGTATCCCATGAGTGCACCGACCGGTTCGACAAGGCCCGTCAAGAACGCAACTATAAATGAGTATTTTATTGAGTAGTTTTCGCGTGCGAGTGCGAGCGCAACCGCAAGGCCTTCCGGCATGTTTTGGATGCCGATGCCGAGTGCGAGTGTGAGTCCGTCGGCGATGTTGTTTGTGCCGAATCCTACACCTGTTGCCATTCCTTCCGGGAAGTTGTGTATTGTTATTGCAATGACGAAGAGCCAAATTTGTTTCAGCGATTTCGAACTTCCGCCTTCGCGTCTTTTGTCAATCAAGTGTTCATGCGGAGAGTATTTGTCGATAAGGTCGATTAGTACTGCTCCGAAAAGTATTCCAAAAGATGTGACCATCACGGCTTTAAAGTCCCCGCCGCCGTATTCGATTGACGGCATGATTAATGAAAATGCGGTCGCTGCAAGCATTATGCCTGCTGCAAAACCAAGCATGACGTCAAGCAATTTTTGCGAAACGTTTTTTGTAAGAAATATTGGGATCGCTCCGATTCCCGTCATGATTCCGGGAAGAGTGAGACCCAATATTAATATAATATTTTTATCAATTCCAAACATAATATACCTCTATGTTAATTATAGTATAGGAAAATCCTATTGTCAAACGATTCTCAACTTGATATAAAAATTACAGATTGTTATAATATTTTTAGATAATTTTATGATAAAAAATATGAGGTGTTTTGATGATTGATTTAAAGAAGAATTTGCCTGAAATTTTTGAAGAATTCAGTGAAAAGAGAAGGGCAGCCTTTTTGGAAGTAAAGAAGATTAAGGACGAAAATATTCCGGTTGTCGGAGTTTTCTGTACATTTTTCCCGCAAGAACTAGCACTTGCTGTCGGTGGAACATGTGTTTCGCTCTGCTCTACAAGCGATGAAACTATTGGAGATGCGGAAAGGGATTTGCCAAAGAATTTGTGTCCTTTAATCAAGTCAAGTTACGGCTTTGCTATAACGAATAAATGCCCATTCTTTTATTTTTCGGACATTGTAATCGGTGAAACCACATGCGACGGCAAAAAGAAAATGTACGAACTTTTGGGTCGCCACAAACCGGTTCATGTTATGGAACTTCCGAACAGAAATTCCGAAATGGGCATGAAGATGTGGAAAGAAGAAATTCTAAAATGTAAAGAAGTGCTCGAAGAAATGTTTGACCACAAAATTACCGACGAAGAAATCAGACATGCAATCAAAGTTAAAAACGCCGAAAGAAGTGCAGCGAAAGATTTTTATGAAATTATGAAAGCTGACGAGCTCCCGATGATGGGCCTCGACATGTGGCACGTGCTCCACGGACTCACATTCAGCTTCGACAAAGAAGCAATTCCGGGCGAAATAAAAGCTCTAAAGGAAAAAGTTTTGAGCGAAAACAAACACATAACCGGAAGAAAGAGAATTTTGATTACGGGCTGTCCAATCGGCGGTGCAACTGAAAAAGTTATCGAATCCGTTGAAAACAACGGCGGCATTGCAGTTGCATTTGAAAACTGCGGCGGCGCAAAAGCGATTGACGAAAATGTTGACGAAACAAATCCGGATCCATACGATGCGCTCGCAAGAAAATATTTGAATATAGGATGCGCATGCATCACGCCGAACACAAATCGTATAAATCTTTTGGACCGAATGATCGACGAATACAAAGTCGACGGAGTCATCGACATGCATCTTCAAACATGCACACCATATCAAGTCGAAGGCACGACTATCAGAGATTTCTGCAAAGAGCAAAAGAAGGTTCCATACATTGCAGTTGAAACCGACTATGGCCAAAGCGACAAGGGACAACTTAATACAAGAATTGCCGCATTTATCGAAATGCTTTAGAAAATTTAGCCGAAGGGAAACCTTCGGTTTTTGTTTTAAGAAAATTAAATTTGTGCAGTTAAAAATTTCTTTTATGCAATATATTGCATTTTTAATTCAATCATGATATAATATACGTAGTTGAATTGCTGAAAATTATTATATAATTTATATAATATAATTATAAGGAGGAATTTTATGTTTAGCGAAAAAGTAAGAAGATTGAGAGAAGAGTTGGGATGGACACAACAAAAGCTTGCTGATGAGCTTGGCTGCTCACTAAGAACAATTTCATCCTACGAAAGAGAAAACAAAAGACCGAGACACAGAAGAACTTATTCTAAGCTTGCCGAAATTTTCGGAGTCGATGTGAACTATCTTTTGACCGACGAAGACGAATTTGTATTGCGTGCAACACAAGAGTTCGGCACTGAAGGAAGACAAGAAGCAAATGCACTTATAAGAAGTGTTATTGGACTTTTTGCCGGCGGCACTATGTCTATTGAAGACAAAAAAGCTGCACTTGATGCGATTGAAGAAGCATATTATATGGCAAAATCTGAAATGGTCAAAGAAAAATAGATGCAAAAAAGTAGGATGATTTATGAGGACGTGAATGCTCTCATAGAAGAAGAAGGCACCCGCGATCCTCATGACATCTTGATTTCAAGAAAAGTTACAGTGCTTCCGTTTCGAATGGACACAAATATTCTCGGCATGTACACCGACGTGGTCGGGAAAAAATTTGTTTTCTACAACAAACGTCTCGACGAAACAATGAAGCGGATGGTGCTTGCGCATGAGCTCGGGCACAACTTCTACCACTACGACTATGCGGACCTTTCGACCGCGGAGAGCATGTCGAAAAAAAGCAACGAAGAGCTTGAAGCGAACATCTTTGCGGCGCATCTTCTGATAAAAACCGAGGAGATCTTGTCGCTTTACGAAGAGGGCTACGACATAAATGAAATCGCAAGCTTTCTTTATGTGCGACCGGAGCTTTGCAACATTAAACTGAATGAACTTCAAAAAATGGGCTACAAAATTGCCGGAAATTTTTCGATTCAATCTGATTTTTTCAAGAACATCAAGGGAATGGACGAAGAAAATTGGGACAGCGAGTTTGTGCATGAGGACCCGGATTTTTTCGATTTCTAAATTAAATATGAGATAAAAATAAGCCGCCTGTATACATATTCATTGTGTATGGGCTTTTTGTGGATGAAAAAATGGAGAGAAAAGTTTTAGGATAGATGAGGAAATTGACGGTCGAATTTTAGAAAATCGAGGTTATATAAAATTGTAGGAGATGATAAATATGTTGGAATTTAAAAAAGCTATCGGTTATATTGATGCCGGCGGTTTGATATGCGAATTAGAAGATGGGAGATTTGCACTGATATGGACTGAATATATAGACAAGCCTGACGATTTCAATAAAGGTGAAGTTTCATATTCAAAATATACTTTCACAAGAGGAAAGCCAATTAATAAAAATGTCTCCGATGAAGATATTGAAAAAGCTAAAAAAATACTAGCAAATCCGAATTCAAATATATTACAATTAAAAGATAAAGCACATAAAGAAGCTTTTGATAAATGTTTTGCAGAGCATTAATAAAAATTAATCTTGCGATTTTTTGTTGTCTTTTACTTTGCCAGACAAGAAAGAATGTGTAAAAGTAATAATGTTAATGGTAAAAGCGGAAGAAAGTTAAGAATTTCTTCCCACACACACGTAGGTAATTTTTGTTATAGATGGCAATGCATTTTATTAACTAATAAAATAATATTTCAAGGAGTGATTATTTTGAAGAAGAGAAAAAATAGAATACCAAAAGAATATTTGGAATTTGATAATATTGCAGATGGTATATTTGTATCACCCAAAAATAGCTGTCCCAATTTAGATATGCAGGCATTGATGGCATATTGTAAAAAAAATGGAATTAGGCCAAGTCAATTGTCAAAAGAAGAACTCTTAAAATTTAATAAAGAATAGCATGGGAGACCGTGCTTTTTTAACCATAAAAAATATGTAGTGCTAAGTAGCAAATGAACACGTGAGGCAAGATAAATTATTATAAAAATATTTGTTAAGTTTAGTTGTTGAGAAGATAAGGGTATAAGTAATTAAGAAACAATAATCAATTAATTAATAGTGTGTGGATTTAAGTAGAATGGAATAAATAATATGAATAAGTATTTAACTCCAACTGAATATTACTACTGCCCAGACTACAAAAAATACGTCAAGCGCGAAGGCGGAATGTTTTATTGCATAAAAAACGGAAAAGAAATATTCAATGATTTTTATAGTAAAATTTTAATTGGCGACATTTATACAGAAGATATTACCAAGGAGGAGTATTATGCTCAATTGGATTAGAGCTTTTTTTATCATGCTGTATGCTCATAAGGGACAAAAAGATAAAGCCGGAAAGCCTTATTTTCTTCATCCTTTAAGAGTTCAAAGAAAGCTTACGGATAGAAGGGCAAAGGTCGTTGCTCTTCTTCATGACGTTGTGGAAGATAGTGACAAGTATGGTTTTGATGATTTTTATTTTTTGGATGACGAGCAGAAGAAAGCATTGAAATTGCTTACACATGAAAAAGGCGTTCCTTATTTTGATTATGTAAATAAGATTAAAACTGATAATTTGGCTAAAATGGTTAAGATTAAGGATTTAGAAGATAATATGAATCTGAAGAGACTAAAAAAAGTGACCGAGGAAGATGAGAAGAGGTATAGAAAATATACTGAAGCGAGATTAATTTTGATGGGAGAGAGGGTTTAGGATGTCAAAGATTTCAAAAAAAGAGCTTGAGGAAAACTAGTGGGCTAGAATTGATTCAGAGAGTTTCCATGAATTGACGCCTGAGAAAAAAAGCAAGTAGATAAAATTAGAAAACAATTAGCTGATTTTTATAAGAAATATGAGAAAAAAGAGAAGCTTCAAAAGACGAAAAAGAGTTGAGTAAATATTAAGGAGTGATAACATGCCAAAAAAATCAAGAAGAATGCGGAAATTGGAAAAACTATCATATAAAGAAAAATACGAGAATTACAGAGCGAGGATAGATTCAGAGAGTTATCATGAATTGACGCCTGAGCAAATAAAACGAAGCGAGGAGATTGCTAAGAAGGTGGAAGAGCATGGAAGAAAATTATACGGCAAGGATTGGCTGGGAGATAAAAAATAATAAAAGCAATTAAGGCACGCGGTTGTGTCTTTTTTTGTTCTATTTTTTTAAAATTTTCGCAAACAGTCTCGAGTTTATACTTTCTTTTCACATCATAGCGCTTAGATTGACTTTTAACTTCGTATTATATATAATAAAGGCAGGAGGTGGTCGTATGGATGTGATGGAGAAGCTGAAGATTTTAACGGATTCGGCGAAGTATGATGTTTCGTGTTCGTCTTCGAATTCGAGGAGAAAAAATACAAAAGACGGTATCGGCAATGCTTCCGTTGCCGGCGTTTGTCACAGCTGGAGCGAGGACGGGAGATGTATTTCGCTTTTGAAGATTCTTCTGTCGAACAAGTGTGTTTACGACTGCGAGTATTGCATCAACAGGCGCACCTCCGATGTGATGCGTGCGGAGTTTACACCGCAGGAAGTGGCGGATTTAACGGTAAATTTTTACAGGCGAAATTATATAGAGGGGCTTTTTCTTTCGTCGGCGGTCACGATTAGTCCCGACCACACGATGGAGATGCTTATTCGAACGGCGGAGATTTTGCGAAATGATTATAAGTTTAACGGCTATATTCATATGAAGGCGATTCCGGGGGCGTCGGACGAGCTTGTGAGACGTCTCGGGCTTTTGATCGACCGCGTGAGCGTGAATATTGAGCTTCCGACGGAGAAAGGGCTGAGCGTTCTGGCACCGTCAAAGACTTATCATTCGATTTATCTTCCGATGAATGATATAAAGACCGGGATTCTTGAAAATCGTGAGGATAGAAAGAAGTTTAAGAAGGCACCGGTGTTTGCACCGGCGGGGCAGACGACCCAGATGATTATCGGGGCGTTAAATGAGTCGGACAGGACGATTATGAAACGCGCGACGGGGCTCTACAAGTCGTTTGGGCTTAAACGCGTGTATTATTCGGGATATGTGCCGGTTGTAAAGAGCAAGTTCACGGAAGGCATTACGAAGCCACCGCTTCTGAGGGAGCACCGGCTTTATCAGGCGGATTTTTTGATGCGGTTTTACAAGTTTACCGACGATGAGATTTTGTCCGAAACGAATCCGAATTTGAGTTTGACGATTGACCCGAAGGCGAATTGGGCGATAAATAATATTTCACTTTTTCCGCTCGAGATAAATCGTGCGAGTTATGAGGAGCTTTTGCGAGTTCCGGGTTTCGGCCCCGTTTATGCAAAGCGAATTATTAATGCAAGGCGTTTTTCGAGACTCACTTTCGACAGCTTGGAGACCATGAAGATTTCGATAAAACGTGCGAAGTATTTTATTACTGCAAACGGCGTTTACAAGGGCGGAAAGATTAGCTCGACGGAGTATTTGAGATTTCTTCTCGAGGATAAAAAGGAAGACGCGTATGAACAGCTCAGTTTATTTTAAGTATGACGGCACTTTCGAGGGGCTAATGACCGTGATTTTTGAGAAGTACGGTGAACTCGAGCACATTCATATTGTGTGCGAAAAAGAGCAGATGAATTTTTTGCTGCCAGAAAATTTTATAAAGACCGACGAAGAAAAGGCGGAAAGAGTTTTGAGGGGGCTAAAGAAAGAATTCGGAGTGGATTTTATAAGGCGTGTTATGTATGTTTTTTCAACACCTTTTGAGACTAAGGAAGATGTGATTGCAAAAACTGTGAAAGGCATGTTTCTTTACGGCAAGGGTTTTCTTTTCAGCGACAAAGAGACGCCGACTGAGTTCAGAAGGCTTTCAAAAAGGGTTGGCAGCGAAAATCATTCGTACAAGGGACTTCTTCGATTTCGCGAGCTTGAGGGTGGAATTTTGTTTGCGGAGTTTAAACCCGAAAATGATATATTGATGTTTCTTGCACCACATTTTATTAGACGTCTGCCGAAAGAAAAGTTTGTAATTGCGGACACTGCACGAAAAAAATGTGTGTTTTATTCGGACGGGCAAGCGGAGTTTATGGAGATCGAGTCACTTTCCTTGAAAGATTCGGATTCTGAGGAATTTTTTAAAGAAGCGTGGAAAAAATTCTATAAAACTGTCGCAATAGATGAACGAAGAAATGAAAAGCTTATGATTTCAAATATGCCGAAACGCTATTGGGAGTTTCTCCCGGAGAGAGAAGACTGATGTTGACAGTTTTTTCAAAGTTTTATATAATATACGTAAATAGGGAGAATATTTATGAAATTTTTTAGATTATTAACGCTCATTTTGATAGTCATGACTCCGATTACGGTATTTGCACATGATACAGATGAGCCTATTAAAAATGAAGATAACCATTCCGATCATAACGTCAAAAATCATTCAGGACATGTTGTAGAAGAAGATTTGAAACATGAGGAAGGCAAAGATCCGTTTGCGGATTTTAAAGAACATCAACTGATTCACGTTTTTGCGATTTTTAAAATTGGTGAACCGGGATACAAAATGGTTAGAGCCGGCATGGAATCAGAATATGAGTCGGACACTGTTCCATATATAAAAAATGACAGGACCATGCTGTCTTTGAGAACTGTTGCTGAATTGCTTGATATGGAAGTGAATTTCGACAATTCGACAAGGACTGCGAAGTTTGTGAAACCTGAGGAATACGAAATTGACGTAAACATCGATACCGGAGATGTTAAAATCGACGGAAAAGACGCTGAAAATATTAAAGATTTCATTGACAACAAAGATGGAAGACTGTACATTTCCATCACAAAAATCAATGATTTCATCAAAGAAACAAGTGAAGAACCGCTCGTGATTGAGTGGAAAAGCGATACGAAAGAGGTTTATGTCCATCTTTCATAGAACCGTCGATTGACGGTTTTTATTTTGCGGGAGGAGTGTGAATATGGAGAAACTTGTTAAAGTTTGTGAATTTATGAAGGACGACCCTTCGCACTATGACTATGCGGAATATCTTGGAGAACTGAACGGTTATAGTGTTTATATGCCTGTTTTTAACGACAGAGATGCGCACATCGGATTTCCAAGATATATATTTATGAATGATGATGAAATAAGATGGGCGGAAAATGAAGAAATCGAAGAAGTTATTATTACTTTTATTGACACGGAAGATGAGGATGAAGATTAATGCTTAGAGTTGACAGTTTGTATTATAATTTGCTGTTTTTGAACAGATATTTGTAAAGTTGCCGGGAGGTTAGTATGGATATAGAAGATGTATTAGGTGGTAAAATTGTAATTTTGGACATGAGTGTGCTCACGTCTCCGGGCATAGATGAATTTATCGATAAAACGAGGGAATACATGGTCGATCTCGACCAAAAATATTATATAACACGCGAAACCTACAAGGAACTTGAAAGAGAGGAACTTTCGGGCAATCCTGATGCAGGCGATGCATTAAATTTGGTTGAAGACCTTATGAATCAAAACATGATCGAGGTCATAATCCCGAAAAACAAGGAAGGTGTCGTGAAACTCACGGAAATCAGCCAGATAAGGCCGCTCCTTTTTGTCACACTCGACAAAAAAACAGCCCTAAATCTTGAAATGGTGAACCGCATGAAATCCTATACTGGGAAACCGATTCAAGTTATGGGAATTAATAGGATGGGAGAGATGCTAAACTACGGGAAATAAAATTAATTTGCGGTTATTTTCGCGATAAACGATTGATCTCGTGTTTTCGTCGCTGCGACGTACTTTGCAATACGCCTCGCTCCTAAAATATTTCACACGGAATTATTCTTGCTAAAATGGCGACTAACTTGCTTTTCAGAAGTTCCCAACCTGCGACGTATTTACCAATACGCCTCGGTTGGTCGCTTCTTCCAAAGCGGCGTTATTCATCCATTTTAGCGAAGAATGTGGTGCGAAAAAATACCTTGGGAACAATGCGTCTCCAAGGTGTTTTTTTATATAGGTGAGTGCGCGCTGTTGTAACGGCGGCTTTTGGGAACACCTTATCCCGCCGCCATATATCATGCCTCTCAAATTTACAACTCAACCAACAACGTTGTGTATTTCAAATACGGAACCCGAAATTTATTATCATTTATAAATTCATCCATCATTATGTATTCTCAAAACATCTCCGCTCATTTTCTCCATTGGCGGCGATACACCTTTTTATCTCATCTCACAACGAAATCGAAGATTTCTGTTCGATGGATAAAAAAACTGGTCGATAATACAATGTTTATTTATTTCTAAATGTCATCACTCACAATCGTGTATGTATCTATATCCCAGGCGTCGTGATGTTATAGACCTAACCCGTGCTTTTTGATTTGACAAAATCAAAAACACGATGGTAGGCCTTATGCAAAGACGTCCGACGATATTTCGACGGCAGGAGAAATGAGTCGTTGACGTCAATTGTGTACCCGACGCTACTGACGGCGTGTATATATTTACATAATTGTATATGCGTGTGTACGTATCCGTAGCGGGACGGCATACGTTGTGACGTAAGGAACAACGATGTCCTCCCGCCATATATGTCGTCAATTAAATTTACACCCCCACCAACAACGCTGATTATATAAAATATAGAGCCCACACCCCAAATCCAAACCTCCACCCCAATCCCCGCCACAATTTGCGAGGATATTTTGATGAGAAACGGTTGTATGTAGTGTTTTTGGAGTGAGGCATATTGCCAAATATGTCTGAGCGACGAAAACACGGAATCAACCGTTTATCGCAAAATAGACCGCAAATATTCCCACAAAAAAACCACCCTTTCGGGGTGGTTCTATTTTTCTTTTCGTCTTATATGGTAGAAGTACAGTTGTTGTGCGAGGCCGGCGAGTTCTCCGAATTCTTCGGCACCTTTGGTTGCCATTCGCACGCGATTTTTTTCGTTTTTGTCGAATCGTTCGTGAAACACTTTTTCCATCCATGTGTCGAGTGGAAAGACGTCACGCTTGTTGAAACCGAACAAGAGTATGCAGTCCGCAACTTTCGGACCCACGCCTTTAAGCGTGAGGAGTTTTTTTCGGGCGAGCGGCGTTTCAAGCTCCGCAACTTCTCCGAGAAAGTTCGGATTCTCACTCAAGAAGTTTGACGTGTGATAGAGATAGCTGTCTCTGTAGCCTGCACCCATTTCTTTGAAATCCTCAATCGAAAGCGTGCTTATCGCTTTTGCATCTGGAAATGCAAAGTATTCGCCGTATTCATCGACGCATTTTTTTCCAACGCGTTCGGTGAGAGCTCTTGTAATTTTCTTTATTCGTTTTATGTTGTTATTTTGGCTTATAATGAAAGTGAATATGATTTCTTCCGCATCTTGATTCAAAATTCTTATACCATTTGAAAAAGAGAGCACATCTTCAGGAAATCCGAGTTCATAAAGTCTTTTGAAGTCCTCTTCGTAGTTGTGTGAGAAGTCGAAATAGTTTTTAAAAATTTCAAGACTTTCCACATCGGGGACTCTAAAAAGAATTTTATTTTCGCTCGGAAGTTCTTTTACAAATGCTCTCTTTCCTTTTGTGATGATTAAAAAACCATCTTCATATTCGCTGTACATAAAAGCCTGACCGCTGTCCAGAATGTCACTCAAATTAAAGTGCACCGGGCGGTCGACTTTAAATTCAGGCATACTATTTATTCTTCGTCTTCCATTTCGTCTTCGCTATATTCCAATCCGGATTTAACATCTTTCAAGAAATAGCCGAGTGTGTAAAGACTTTCGTTCAGCCACATATTTTCAACGACAACATTTTTCGGGACTCTGAGTTTTTTCGGTGCAAAGTTCCAGAAGCCTTGAACACCTTTCTCAACACAAATGTTTGTGTATTTTTGTGCTACGTCTTTGTGAATGGTCAAGACTGCAATATCCACTTGATTTTCGGATAAAAATTCTTCCAGCTCTTGAATATCACGAACTTCAATTCCGCCGATTTCACGTCCGATTTTTGATTCATCTCTGTCAAATGCAGAGATTATGTGAAATCCGTTTTCGCTGAAATCGGAATAACGCATGATTGCTTTTCCGAGATTGCCGGCTCCGATAACTATCATAGTTTTTTCTTCGGTAAGACCGAGAATTTTTTCCAAATTTTCCTTTAGATTTTTTACATTATACCCGTAACCTTGTTGACCGAACCCACCAAAGCTGTTTAAATCTTGTCTGATTTGACTTGGATTAAAGCCGGTAAGTTTGCCTAGCTCTTGACTTGAAACACGCGAAATCGTAATTTCAGCGAGTTCGCATATTGCTCTGTAATACTTTGGAAGTCTCCTTATTATTGCAGGGCTTCTACGTTTCTTTTCCATATAATCACCTCTTAATTAAAGTTTACTACATACAGCACAAATTGTCAAGTGTTTTATCAATATTGCTTGACGAAAATATAAAGAAAGTATAAAATATAGTTGGTGATAGTATGATTTTAGAGACAAAGAATTTATCCTTTTCATATAATGTTGATGAAGTCTTTAAAGATGTAAATTTTATAGTAAATGAAGGAGACAAAATCGGTCTTATCGGTAACAATGGTTCAGGCAAGTCCACACTCGTTAAGTGTTTGACGGGGGAGCTTGTTCCGAACGGTAAAGTTATAAAAAGAGACGGGGTTAAAATCTCAATCTTAAAGCAACAGATAACGATCGACAGGAGCATTTCCGTAATGGATATTTGCCTTGAAAAGTATGCCGACGTTATTTTTATGGAAAAGAGAATGCGTGAGCTTGAAAGCGACATGACGAAGTTTGCGGGTGACGAAGAAAAGCTTTCCGCAATTTATAAAGAATACGGCGAGATTCAGGAAAAGTTTGACGAGAAAAACGGCTACGGTTTCATGTCGGAGATAAAGGGTTATCTTTCGATGGTTGGAATCGATGAGACTTTTTATGATCGCGATGTCATGACTATGAGCGGCGGCGAGAAGGCAAGGCTCGAACTTGCACTCACGTTCATGGAAAAGGCGGACCTCCTCATTCTCGACGAACCGACTAACCACATGGACACGCTCATGATTGAGTATCTCGAAAAGTTTATGAAGGATTTTAGAGGTTCAATCATTTTCATTTCGCACGATAGACTTCTTTTGGAAAATGTTGCAAACAGGATTTTTGAAATTGAAAACGGCGAACTTCGCATTTACAATATGCTTTATGACGACTACAGACGCGTACGAAAAAACGAGCGTGAAGAAGCTATGAGGCATTTTTTGAATTACAAAAAAGAGGAGGAACGTCAAAAGGAAATTATCAGGCGTTTCAGGAGTTATGCGACAGAAAAATATCACCGACTTGCAGACTCGAGAGAGAAGATGCTGAAGCGACTAAAGGAAGAGAAGGCCCCTATAACGGAAGAAAAGTTTTCGTTCAATTTTAAAGAGCCGCTAAGGACCGGAAATGATGTTTTGACGGTGCTTGATCTCGGAAAAAGATTCGACGACAGAACACTTTTTTCAAATTTGAATTTTGAGGTGAAGCTTGGCGACCGCCTTGCGATTATGGGTCCGAACGGAAGCGGAAAGACGACTCTTTTTAAAATGCTTATGGGAAAAGAGGAGGGCGAAGGCGAGTTTCTTTTCGGAACGGGTGTAAAAATCGGTTATTTTAATCAAGAGCTCATCGTAAATGACGAGGAAAATACTCTCGTCGATGAAATTTCCGAAGATTATCCGAAAATGACGATCACGGAAATACGGACAAAGCTCGGCGCGTTTTTGTTTAGAGGCGACGATGTGTTTAAGGAAATGGGCGACCTCTCCGGCGGTGAAAGAGCGAGAGTTTCGCTTTTAAAGCTGATTCTAAGCGGAGCAAATGTACTTTTCTTGGACGAACCGACAAACCATTTGGACATCGATTCAAAGGAAGTGTTGGAGTCGGCACTCGACAATTTTAAGGGCACAATAATTTTCATCTCGCACGATAGATTTTTCATCAGAAAACTTGCGACGAAAGTGCTCGATTTGACGAATGGAAAGCAAAAGTTTTTCGACGGCGACTATGATTATTATATTTCGCGCGTAACAGATATAGGCGACAAAAAGACCGAAGAAGTGAACAAGACGCGTGAGAAAAAAGAGCAAAAGAAGGAAAGAGAAAAAATTCGCGAAAGTCAAAAACTTAAACGCGACATAAAAAATATAGAAGACAATATTGATAAGCTCGAACTTGAAATAGAAGAAATTGACAATCTTCTTTCAGATCCTAAGATTTACGATGAGCCGGACAAAGCAATCTCGCTCGGGCAAAAGAGGGCGGAGCTGAAAGAAAAGATCGACCGCTTGATGGAAGAGTGGGAAGAGCTTCACGAGGTGTAATATGGAAGATGTAAATTTACTCACAGGTTTTACGGCGGGCCTGTTGTCCTTTTTGACGCCGTGTGTGCTGCCGATGGTGCCGGTCTATCTTATGTATCTTACCGGCTCGTTTAAAATGGACAGCCTTAAAGATGAGAGATGGAAAACTTTTTCAAGAAGTATTTCGTTTGTTTTGGGATTTACGATTGTGTTTGTGCTTTTGGGACTTTCGGCGACGGCACTTGGAAAATTTTTGATAAAAAATAAAGCAACTCTGCGTAAAATCGGGGCGGTCATGGTCATAGTCTTCGGACTTATAATGACCAAAATTATAAAATTTAAAAAATTAAAAAAGCGAAACTACATGAAACTGCAAGACGGATTTTTCGGCTCAGTTCTCATGGGCATGGCGTTTTCAATCGGATGGAGCCCATGCTTCGGACCGGTTGTCGGAATGATACTTTCGATTGCGGCACAAAAGGACACGCTCCTAAAAGGGGCGGTGCTATTGTTCTCTTATTCGCTTGGACTCGGCATCCCATTTATCGTTTCGGGATTTTTCGCCGGCGCAATCAGAAACTATTTCAACAGACACACGCTGAAGATGGAGTTGATAAATAAAATCACGGGTTTCGTGATGATAATTTTCGGAATACTTATGTATTTTGATTTGTTTAGATATTTAAGATAAGGAGAAAATATGAAAAAGAGATTAATATTAATTGCACTCATTGCTGCATTTATGATCGGATGCAAAAATGACGTTCAAAAAATTGATGAAAATAAAAATACAGTGACTGAAACTGAGTCACAGGAATTTGATGAGCACATAAAATTGACTGACGCAATTCTTGCAGAAAAGCATAAGGAAAGAACTTTCGGCGAAGAACTAAAAAAAGGTTCGCCGGCGGTCGATATAAAAGTTGTGGATCTAAACGGCAAAGAAGCGACACTGAACGATATTTTGAGCGAAGACGAGCTGACACAACTCGACTTTTTCCAAACGACATGCAGATACTGCATTCAAGCAATGCCTGACCTTGTCGAACTAGACAAGCGTGACGACGTTCGAGTAGTGCTTGTCGACGTCGGTGAATCGGTTGAAACTGTGAAAGAATTTATGAAAAAGAAAAAAATTGCACTTCCGGTCGTTGTGGATGAAACGGGCGAGATTGCACAAAAATATTTCATAAGCGGTTTTCCAACTTCTGTGTTTATCGACAAAGACGGCATTTTAAAGGGCGGAGTTGTCGGCTACAGACCGATGGACGATATGATTAAAGTGATTGAAGATATGAATAAATAAAAAAATAAGCGTTCTCATCGGAACGCTTTTTTTGGTGGACTGTACAAGATTCGAACTTGTGACCTCTACGATGTCAACGTAGCGCTCTAACCAACTGAGCTAACAGTCCATATTTAGTACATTTAAAAGTATAACATAAAAACATTTGTATGTCAACGATTTTTTTAAAAATGATTAATATTATCTAGTGCTTCAAAAAAATTTGTGGTATAATTAAGTAAGTACATTCAAAGGAGAATATTATGGTAAATTATGATGAAAAAATGCAATTGTTCTTTTCTTGTTTGCTGAAGAGTAAAATGAATTTATATTCTATTGCAAAGATGGTCAAGGACAAAAACATCACGAATCTTATTGACAGGATTAATGAAACGGAAAATCTTATTTACATCATTTGTATGGAACGCGGTGTTAACATCAGTTTTGATTTAAACACTTGCGAAAGCCTTGCGGACTACAGCTACAGACTCATGGAAATTTCGACCGCAGAAGAATATAAAGAAGAAGTGAGAAAGATTTCGAATCATATCTGTCAACATTTCGGGGAAATAATAAGAGCACATACAGAAACCAACGAATTTCATATTGTTTATGAATTTTCAGAGGCATCTAACGCATTCTACAAGGCTGCGAGAGAAATTTATTTATAAGAGGTATTTTTATGAAAAAGTTATTGGTAATTTTAGCAATTGTATTTGCCGGCTTATTTATGTTCGGATGCAAAAAAGCTGACGCACCGACAGATGAAACAAAAAACGTTTCAAATGAAGAAGTAAAAACAGACGACAAAAAAGAAACTGAAGAAAAGAAAACTGAAGAAACATCAGACATCGACTTCAACGGAGTCACAAGTGTAAAACTTCCTATGAGCGACGTTGCATATGAAACTGTCGATGTTGATGGAAAAAAATATGTAGATTTGGCAGAGTTCGGAAAATATATGGAACTTTCAAAAAACAGATACACATATAAAATCGACACAGAAAAGAAAGCAATCAGATTCAAACTTGAAATCGTTTCAAAAGACAAGTGGAGCGATCCTGTCGATAGAGCAGGACTTCAACCTGAAAAGTACACACTCAAAGTAAAAAATGAAAAAGTTGAAGACGCTGATGTAATTTTAAAGGACAACAAAAATGCACTTGTCGATTTGATGAGCATGTCGAGTCTTTTGAAATTTTCATACAAAGACGGCGAAATGATTTTTGAAGACGCAGACAATTTGAAGCCTGAAGTTTCACAAAACAGAGACTATGAATGGTACATGGACCAAGGTCACACCGGAAAATACAGCGACGGCAACTGTGGACCGACATCCCTTGCAATGATTTTAAAATGGCTCGACCCGAACAGTGCTGCAACAGGTGAATCATTGAGAGATGAAATACCGAACAACGGCGATTGGTGGACCACAAATATTTTCGAAAGCTATTTCGAATCAAATAAAATGAGCATCGATGATACGCTCTACAAGAGCCCTGAAACAATCACAGACATGATTAACAACGGAGACATCGTGCTTGTATGCTTGAAAATGGGTGAAATCTCACCGAACAAACAACCAAATTCCTCAAACATTGGAAGATTCTACGGCTTTGACGGCGGACACTTCCTTTTGATCAAGGGCTACAAAATTGTTGACGGCAAACTCTACTACGAAGTATACGACCCGAACAACTGGGATATGAAATACGATAACGGAGAACCGATGGGGAAAGACCGTTTGTATGCAGCAACCGAAATGGATAAGGCAATCACAACTTGGTGGTCAGGAATTTACGGAATCAAACCGCTCGGAAAATAAAAAAATAAAAACCGGAGATTCGCTCTCCGGTTTTTTATTGCTTACATATTTTCTTTTAAATACTCAACAATGTCGTCAGATTCGTACATAGGTTTATCGCCAATCATAAGCATAGGAACTTGCTTTTTGCCACCCTTTTCGATGAGCTCATTTTCATTTTCCTTGTTTCCTATAATATCTTTCACTTCGATTCCTTCAATTGAATTTTTCTCCATGAATCTCAAAACCTTTTTACAAAATGGACATGTGTTCATTATATATAGTGTTAAATTTTGCATATTTCCTCCTTACCAACTTCCACTTGAGCCGCCACCGCCGGAGCGTCCGCCACCGCCGCCGAAACCGCCACCGCCGGAGAAACCTCCGCCGAATCCGCCGCTTCTGCCGCTGCCCGACATATTGCTTAGCCAGAACAGTGTGTTCAATCCGCCGCGACCGCCGCCTCTTATAAGCATCATAAATATTATAAATATTATGAGACCCATAAGCGGACTGATTCTTCCTTCTCTTTCGTCGCCAAAATTATCGAAAGCATCGATGCCTTCAATTTCAACTCCGAGATAATCTGCAACAAGACCAAGAGTAATTTCGTAACCGTCCATAATGCCGGCTTCCATATTTTCCTCTTTAAATCTTGGAATCATAACATTTCTAATAATTTGGTCAGCTCTTTGTGCAGGAACGATTTTCATCAAACCATATCCCACTTCGATTCGAACCTGACCTTTTTCAGTCGCCGTTTTCGGTTTTACAACAATCAAAAGACCCTGGTCGTTCTTGTCGCCGATTTCCCATTTTTCAAACAGACGAGTCGAATAATTTTCAATAGTCATACCGTTTAAATCGTTCACAACGGCGACCACAATTTGAACGCCCGTCTTTTCATAAAGTTCATTTGAATGGTCAATAATAAACTTTTTGCTGCTCTCTCTCAGTGTGTTTGTTTCATCGTATGCGTAAAAATAATAATCCGCATCCGGAAGTGTGCTGTAGTCAAAATCGCTGAGTTTGTCAGCACTGACGGTAAAACTGAATAAAAGTAAAAGCGAAGTCAATATAGTTATTATCTTTTTCATTCTAAATGACTCCTTTCTCGAGTGCTCTTGATTAGTTATTTGTTAAAATCAACCTTCGGTGTTTCCTTGTCAGCTTCGCTGATTTGGAAGTATTCCTTAGGTGAGAAACCGAACATTCCTGCGATAATTTTTTTCGGGAATCTCTTTACATCTTGGTTGTAAACTTTAACCTTGTCATTGTAACGCATTCTTTCTGTTGAAAGTTCATTTTCAATGCTTGAAAGTTCAGCTTGAAGTGCCATAAAGTTTTCGTTTGCTTTAAGTTCCGGATAGTTTTCAACAACAACGTTGATGTCGCCGATTGCCTTTGTGAGTTCAGCGTTTGCTTCAGCAGCTTGTTCCGGTGTCTTTGCGTCCAAAACTTTGCTTCTTGCTTCTGTTACTTTTACAAATATGTCTTCTTCGTGTTTTGCATATCCCTTTACTGTTTCAACAAGATTCGGTATAAGGTCTGCACGTTTCTTTAATACATTTTCAACTTGTGCCCATGCACTGTCTACTTCTTCGTTTTGTTGTACAAGACCGTTGTACATACCGCCTAAAAATACGGCAATAACAACTAATACAACGATAATAGGTAATAATTTTTTCATATCAATTTTCCTTTCTATAATACTATATAATACTTATACCCAAAAAAATGTTTTTTAACAAAGAGAATTTTCTTGAATAATGTAGCTCAGTGTGTTATAATAAAACTAACCTGATCGGTGCGCTACGTATTTTAATTCAACCGACAAATTTTATACGGGAATTGACCGTTTTTCCTTGCCGAGACAATGCCACCTTCGAGTGGACTGTCGGAGTGGGAAATAGTTTACCCACCTGAACATGGCGGGTGTGAATTATGATACACGGACGGCCGATCGGGGCCCAAAAGGGTTAAATATAAATTATTTTAAAATAATTTAAAAAAACTATTGACAAGGCTATTCTTATATGTTAGAATAACATTGTTCGGTAATCGACCGGATTAATTAAATAGTTGTGAGTATGATTCTCACTAATATTTATAGCGTCGGGGTGTAGCGCAGTTTGGTAGCGCACGTGCTTTGGGAGCATGGGGCCGGGAGTTCAAATCTTCTCACCCCGACCATTTTCTTATATTGCATAGGAAGGAGGGCTATCAGTGAAAAAGGTAATATCACTTGTCTCTTTACTATGTATATTTTTATTTGTAGGTGTTTTTCTTCACATCGATAACGCACACTTCAACAAAAGAGCTCTTGCGAGAGCGGAAGAACTAAACGGCGTTATCTCCGGAGATAAATATTATGAAGACATCCTTATTGCAAAGGGTCAATCTTATTTGAAAGAGCAAAAACAAGTTCTCTTAAATAAGAAGAAAAACGACATCGTCAAGGCAAAAGACCAAGACAAAAAACCGACATACGAAGTAAATCCGAACGATGGCACAAACTTCAAAGAGGTTTTTAAAAACGCAGTCTTTATCGGCGATTCGATTTCAAATGCTCTTTCATATTACAAACACCTCGAAGCAAAAAACGTAGTAGCAAAATTGGGACAAAATATAAGAACTACTAAAAAAGAACTCAAAAATATCAAGGCTAAAAATCCGACACATATCTACATTATGCTCGGAATGAACGACTCTATGTTCGTGAAGGATGCGGCAAAGTTTAAGAAGAGCTACAAAGAGCTCGTAACGGAATTGCAAAAAAGCTTGCCGAACGCAAAGATATATTTTCAAAGTATTTTGCCTGCCGATGTTAACAACAAAAAAGCTATGGCACGTGTTTCAAATGACAGGATCAAATCGTTCAACGATGCTCTTGTGGAACTTGCGGGGGAAATGAAGCTTGAATTTATTGACCTCAGACCGTTTATAAATTCACATCCGAACTTTTATGAGCCGGATGGAATTCATTTAAATAAAAACTTCCACAGATATTGGTTGAAATTTATACAGGTAAATTATTTTAATTAAGGAGGAAACATGAGAAAATTAATTCTCTTTATGAGTGCATTTTTGCTTCTTTTCGCTTGCGGTTGCACAAAAAATGACAATGCGAGCGACAGTAAGGGTTCAAATGACCCGGGTATAGAAAAATTATTCGAAGCGGCAAAACAAAATATGGACACGGAAATCATGACTGAAGAAAGTGATCCTGAAATGATAAACACATTTTTTGAAATCACAAAAGACAACTACGAAGAATTTAAATTTGCTATGCCGAACACAAATATTCAAGTATCGCAAATTGTAATTGTTAAGGCGAAAGACGGCAATTTGGAAGCAGTTAAAAAAGGCATCAAGTCATATCTTGACAACAACCTTGAAATTTTCAGCTCCTATTTAGCGGACCAATATGAACTTCTCAAAAAAGCGGAGTTCTTTGAAAAAGACAACTACTCGATTCTTCTTGTAGGTGAAGGCGCAGACAAAGCAAAAGACGCTGTTTTAAACGCATTTAAATAAACTTCAGGGTGCTTCGTTCTCGAGCACCCTTATTTTTTTATTACGAGGAGACAACATGGTTTTTTCATCCATACTTTTTTTATTCTACTTCTTTCCTATAGTATTTATAGTAAATAAACTTTTGCCGAAGAAATACAAAAACCTTTGGCTCTTTTTTGCGAGCATGTTTTTTTACGCATGGGGCGAGCCAATCTACATATTAATAATGCTCTTTTCAACATTTTTCGACTACACAAACGGCAGGCTCATGGTTGGAGCGAGCGAAAAAAAGAAAAAATTGATACTAATAAACTCTATAGTCGTAAACCTCGGAATATTATTCTTCTTTAAATACTCCGACTTCTTTATAAAAGTTGTAAACGAATTTGGCTTCGGCATAAAGCCGTTAAACCTTGCATTGCCGCTCGGTATCTCGTTCTACACATTTCAAACTCTGTCCTATACAATCGACTGCTACAGAGGTCGCGTAAATATCGCGGACAACATTGTGGACTTCGGACTTTTTGTCACCAGCTTTCCACAGCTCATTGCAGGGCCGATTGTAAAATACATCGACGTTGAAAAAGAACTTAAAGAACGTGACGATAGCTTACATTCGTACAACGAGGGAATGAAAATATTCATCGAAGGGCTCTTTTTAAAAGTGCTTCTTGCAAATAAATTCGGTGAAATATTTAACAGCTTCACATTTGCCGACGCAAGCTCAAAAACACTTGTATTTTTAAAACTCATCGCATACAGTCTGCAAATCTACTTCGACTTTGCGGGCTACTCGAAAATGGCGATCGGTATGGGAAGAATGCTCGGATTTCACTTTCCGGAAAACTTCAACTACCCGTACATTTCAAAAAGTATAACAGAATTTTGGTCGAGATGGCACATGACACTGAGCTCGTGGTTCAAAGAATACGTCTATATTCCGCTCGGCGGCAATCGCGTCGGAAAAGCAAGACACATCTTTAACATCTTTGTGGTTTGGTTTTTGACAGGATTTTGGCACGGTGCCGACTACAACTTCATACTTTGGGGCATGTACTTCTTCGTCGTATTGATTTTGGAAAAATACTTCTTCCTAAAAATTCTCGAAAAAATGCCGAAATTTATTTCGCACATCTACACGATGGTCATAATACTATTCAGCTGGGTTCTGTTCACATCGACGGACCTAAAGGATATAGGAGCTTTTTTTTCATCGCTAAGCTCAAAACCGTTTTTCTCAGGCGAGGTAACAAGCTTTTTGCTGCAATATGGAATACTATTTATTATAGGAATCCTCTTTTCGACCCCTCGACCGAAAAAACTTTTCGAAAAACAAAAAGAATCCGTACAAATTGCTGTGCTTACAATAGCATTTTTGCTATCTCTTGCAGCACTCGTTGCGGGAAACTACAACCCGTTCTTGTACTTTAGATTTTAGGTGATAAAATGAAGAAAAATTATTCTACAATTGTATTAATATTTTTGATGCTCATGGGCACCTTGATTCTTTTCAACAAAAAAGAAGCGAGCGAATTCGAAATGAGAAAACTCAAAAAATATCCGGAACTCACCAAAGAAAATATATTTGACGGTTCATTCGGAAAAGAATTTGAAGAAGCATTGACCGATCGTGTGCCTGGAAAAATATATTTCACATCTTTGAACTCGTACAAGGACTTCTTGTTGGGCGAAAGGGAGAAAAACGGAGTCTATCTTTCACTTTCAAGGCTCACACAAAAGCCGATAAAAAATGTATTGATTGAAAAACTTTTGATGGAAAAGGAAAAACATCCGAATTTAAAAGCTTATTTAGTACCGTACAAACTGTATTATGAAAACAACATGCCGCTTGCACTAAAAAATCTAAAAATAAGTGAGGACTATCAAAAGCGATTCGACCAAATAAAAGATAAATCCGATGTGGACTTCACAAAAATTCTGACTCTTGAGGACTACTATCGAGGCGATCACCACCTAAACTCCGAAGGCGTGAAAAAAGTGCTTCAAACGCTCGGCTTTGAAAACGAAAAAGAAACGGAGAGCTTTGGAAAATTCATAGGAGGGGAAGCGAGAAAATCCGGAATAATGATAAGAGACGACTTCTCAATCGTGTACGACGGAAAAACGAAAGACTTGAAATTTAAAAGAATGATTGACGGAAAAGAGTCAGAGGAACTTGTGGTTGATGAAAAGAGAGCGGTAGGAGTCGACAAATACCTCGCATATATGGGTGGAAACTTCGGGGAAGTAACAATGAATGGACTTGGAGGAAAATCACTATTAATACTCAAAGACTCATTTGCAAATCCGTTCATAGGATTCTTTGCGGAAAAATATGGGGAAATAAAAATTGTAGACCCGAGATTTTTTGACGGAGATATTTTCAAAGAGCTTGAAAACTTTGATGAAATCATTGTGTTCTCCGGAATATAGAAAGTAAAAAATAATTTAAAATATTTTGAAAAAAAGCTTGACAAAAGAAAAATTGTCTGATATAATAATGAATGTTGAATAAGAAAACCGAAGAAAGCCGGTTGTGAAATAATATTTCACGTAAATCCTGCCGAGGTGTATGAAAAAGTTTTTATTTTAGTGACTTTTTTAGACCTCGTTTTCGAGGTCTTTTCTAATATAAATGGGGAGGTGTCTAATGAGAGAGGCAGTTTTAAAACAAAAAGAATCAACCGTTGCGGAAATTAAAGAAAAAATTGAAAAATCATCCTCTATGGTTCTTGTTGAATATCGTGGACTCACTGTTGAAGACGTAACTGAACTCCGTAAAAATTACAGAGAAGCAGGCGTTGACTACAAAGTTTACAAGAACACTCTTATGGCAAGAGCATTCACAGAACTTGGATATGAAGATTTTACAAAGAATTTCCACGGACCAAATGCAATCGCATTTGCATACGACGACATTGCCGCTGCAGCAAGAGTTTCAAACAAATTTGCTAAAGAAAACGATAAACTCGTTATCAAATCGGGAATGGTTGACGGAAAAGAAATTGATTTAGACGGAATTAAAGCATTAGCAGAACTTCCAACAAAAGAAGTTCTCCTTTCACAAGTACTTGGTGGCTTGAACGGCCCAATCCAAGGCTTCGCAAATGTACTATCTGGAACAATGCGTTCCTTAGTAATTGCTCTTGACCAAATCAGAGCAGGTAAAGCAGAATAAAATTAAAATTATCGGAGGTATTTAAAATGAGTGAAAAAGTAACTAAACTTATTGAAGACGTAAAAGAATTAACAGTATTGGAATTAAGTGAACTTGTAAAAGCACTTGAAGAAGAATTTGGCGTATCAGCAGCTGCTCCAGCAGCAGTTGCAGTAGCAGGACCTGCAGCAGCAGGCGGAGCAGCAGCAGCTGAAGAAAAAACAGAATTCGACGTAATTCTTAAATCAGCTGGCGCAGAAAAAATCAAAGTTATCAAGGTTGTAAGAGAAGTTACAGGTCTTGGACTTAAAGAAGCTAAGGATCTCGTAGACGGAGCTCCAAAGCCACTTAAAGAAGGCGCTGCAAAAGACGAAGCAGAAGACATCAAGAAGAAACTTGAAGAAGTTGGCGCTGAAGTAGAAGTAAAATAACAAAAATGATTAGGAACCGGTGATCGCCGGTTCTTTTTTTGTTTGATGTGGCTTTATTTGCGGGCCTTTTCGCGACAAACGCTTGATTCATATTTTAGTGATTAATTGTATAAAATGGTAAACGCAGGACGTAGCGGCGACCAGTTTTTTTATCCATCGAGCAGAAATCTTCGATTTCGTTGCGAGATGAGATAAAAAGGTGTATCGCCGCCAAAAGGGAGAATGTTGGGAGAAGGTTTCTGGTTCCGATATTTTATACACACAACGTTGTTTGTGTTGATACATATTTTATATACACAAAAATGGGCGGCGGGACACACAGTGCCCGCCGTTACAGATTACACGAACGTTTGCGGCGAATATTTATGTAGAAATATATACACGCCGTCAGTAGCGTCGGGTCACATCCCGACGCCTGGGATATAGATACATACACGATTATGAGTGATGACATTTAGAAATAAATAAACATTGTATTATCGACCGGGTTTTTTGCGGGTGAGGTAGAAACCTTTGATTTCGTAACCGAACGCGTAAAAAAGCGTATCGCCGCCAAGAGGGAGATTGTAATGAAGAAATTTTGAGAAACGTACAATGATGGGTTGGTTGAAAAAAGATTTGGGGTTTTGTGGAGATATTATATACGCACACCGTTGTTGGTAATAATACAGAATTCATGTACACAAAAAATATGGCGGAGGGACACACCGCACGCCCACACAACCGCAAAAAAAGCGCCCTTTCGAGTGCTTTATTTTTGGCTGTATAATATTTGTTGGGGAGTAAAACACTAACAAAAATTGTACAGCCACTTTTTATGTAAAAAAATTGCACTTATACGCAAAATATCCTATTCTTAAAATAAAAACCTTACAAGTAAGGAGGTGAATATAAGTGCATAAAAATAATTCACAAAAAAATTATATTAATTTTTATTTATAAAACAAAAAATATAAATATTTTTATAATAAAAATTTGGATAATTATTTTAAGACACCTATTTTATGCACCACAAAAGACATATAAAATTTAAAAATATATGAAGATATACCTTGACTAAAAATTATAAAGATGGTATAATAATCGTACAAGTATTCGTGGTTTTTTAATTGCGGATGATTAATATTAAAAAAATTAAAAGGGGGATAACATGAGCAAAAGAGTTGTTGCAATTCTCTTATCAATCTTGATGGTTCTATCAATAGTGCCATTTGTAAATGCTGAAGAAGCAAGCAATAATAAAATTGATTGGTTAGTAGAAAACAATTATGTTAAAGGGAGAGACGGAGGCAAACTAGAGCTAGAAAAAAATATTACTAGAGCAGAGTTTGCCAAGATGGTACTTGTTGTTACAGGTGAACTAGGAGTAGCAGAAGGCTTTGACACTACAAGCAGATTTAGCGATGTCCCATCAACCCACTGGGCATGTGCTATTATTAACTTTGCTAAGCAAAAGGGTTATATAAACGGCTATGTAGATGGCACCTTCCATCCAGATGAATTCATCACCTACGAAGAAGCAATCACAATACTTTCCAGATTAAATAAGGACTTCGTCAAGGGAGCTGCTGATAATGGATATTGGGCACAACCATATATCGATTATGCGCTTAGAACAGGTATTCTAGATGGTATCGCAATCAACAATTACAAAGATTTAATTGTAAGAAGATATGCTTTTGAAATGGTTTACAACGAAATCATGCTTTATCAAAGATTGAATCAACCAGTTGAAGATACATCAAAGAAAGAAGCTAAAAAAACACCAGAAAGCAGACCGACACCAAGACATAAATATTTCGATAATGAGTATAGGAGAGGAGGTAGCAATGACTACTATCCACCAATACCGCCAACACCGCCAACACCGCCAACACCACCAACACCAGACCCAGGTCCAACATGCCCAACAGAAGCTGAATTACAAAAGGCATTTGCTAAAGCTGTGGGCGCTGCAGTAAATGGAATTACAATTCCTGATACAATCGCTACAAAAGAATACAAGGCTGACGAAAAGAAAGCTACTGTAATCATTAAAGATGCAGCTCTAGAAAAGTCAGTTACTGAAATTACTGGCTCAGGTGCTATGGTTGCCCTTGAAAAACTAGTTAAAAAACATGGCCTAGTATCTTACCAAATCAAAGACCAAGCATTAAGAACATTAGAAGGTGCTACAAAACAACAAATGAAAGAATGGATTGTAGAAGACTTCGGTAATGCTCTAGGACTAGGCACTCAAACACTGAAGTTAGGGGATTTAGTTGGCAAGACCGTAGAAGCAGAAGTTGCATTCAAATCAACAGATGCAAACTGCAAACTAACAAGCAAAGACACCTACAAGGTAGAATTTGTTAAGGAAAATTGTCCAACAGAAGCTAAATTACAAGAAGATTTTGCAACAGCAGTTGAAACAGCTCTAGGTCAAATCACTCTTAAGCAAGAAGTTGCAACATATAGATTTGAAAAAGAAACTAAGTCAGCAGTCGTAACAATTGCAGACAGAAATAAATCACTTGCTGAAATTACCGGCACAGGTGCAATGGTTGCCCTTGAAAAACTAATTAAAGAAAATGGTCTTGTATCATATCAAATTAAAGGTCAAGAACTAAGAACATTAGAAGGCGCTAAAAAACAAGACATGAAGGAATGGATTGTAGAAGACTTTGGTAAGGCTTTAGATACTACAGACCTAAAATTAGGAAACCTAGCTGGCAAGACTGTAGAAGCAGAAGTTGTATTCAAATCAACAGATGCAAACTGCAAACTAACAAGCAAAGACACTTATAAGGTAACTTTTGAAGCAAAAGATTGCCCAACAGAAGCTAAATTAAAAGAAGATTTTGCAACAGCAGTTGGCGCAGCTTTAAGTGAAATCACTGTTAACCAAGATATTGCAACATATAAATTTGACAAAGAAACTAAGTCAGCAGTCGTAACAATTGCAGACAGAAATAAATCAGTTACTGAAATTACCGGCACAGGTGCTATGGTTGCCCTTGAAAAACTAGTTAAAGAGCACGGTTTAGTATCTTACCAAATCAAAGGCCAAGAATTAAGAACATTAGAAGACGCTAAAACAGCAGATATTAAAGAATGGATTGTAAATGACTTCGGTGCTGCTTTAAATATCACAGATTTAAGACTAGGAAACCTAGCTGAAAAAACTGTAGAAGCAGAAGTTAAATTTAAGTCAATGGACGCCGGATGTGAAAGAATTATCTCCGATAATTATAGTGTAAAATTTGAAGCAAAAGATTGCCCAGCAGAAGCTGAATTACAAAAGGCATTTGCTGAAGCAGTTGGTGCAGCTCTAAAGAAAATCAATCTTTCTGAAGATCTTGCAACATACGAATATAACAAAGACACAAAGTCAGCAGTTGTAACAATTAAAGAAGGAGCCCAATCATTTGCTGCTTTAGAACGTACAAATGCTTTGGCTCAACTAAAAGATCTAGTTGATAATCATGGCCTAGTATCTTATCAAATCTTAGGTCAAGTTGATGGTAAGGATTTTGCAGTTAGAGAACTAACAGGCAAGAAAGCTGATACTATTAAAGAATGGATTGTGAATGACTTTGGCGCTGGTTTAAATGTTGAAAACTTTAAACTAGGAAACTTAATTGGAAAAACTTTAAGTGCAAAAGTTGTATTTAAATCAACAGAAGCTGGTTGTGAAGGACAATTCGAAGATATATATAAAGTAGAATTTAAGGGTGCTAATTGCCTAGCAGAAGCTGAATTACAAAAACAATTTGCAACAGCAGTTGGTGAAGCTCTAAATGAAATCAATCTTTCTGAAGACCTTGCAAAATATGAATATGACAAAGATAAAAAGTCAGCAGTCGTAACAATTGTAGACAAAAGCAAATCATTTGCTGCTTTAGAAGGTACAAATGCTATGACTCAACTCAAAAAACTAGTCGATGAAAAAGGTCTAGTATCCTATCAAGTCGAAGGTCAAACAAAAAGAGTTTTAAGAGATACAGAGATTGCTACTGTTAAAGAATGGATCGTTGAAGACTTTGGTAAGGCTTTAAATATTCAAAACTTTACACTGGGTGACTTAATTGGTAAAACATTAAGCGCCAAGGTTGTCTTTGAATCAGATTGTTACAAATTAGTTGAAGATACCTATACTGTAACATTCAAAGGAACAGAAGAAACTCCAGCACCAGCAGAAGAAATTAAAGCAACGCTTGAGCAAGAGTTCATTGGAAAATCAAAATTTATTATTAAACTTACTGATAATATTAGCTCTAATGATGTTAACGAAATAAGTGTTTTTAATAAAGAAAAAAAACAAGTTAAGATTGAAGATAGAAGAGATATTAGCAATACTGAAATTAGCATTGTAGTTAATAGTAAATCAGAAAATGTAGAAAGGATTTTAATTAAAATAATAGGGGTTGACGAACCAGTACCAGTAAAAGTAGTATTAAATTAGGTTAACCTTATGGTAGTATATGAAGGAGTGGGGACTTGGTCTCTGCTCCTTTTTATATAAAGCATATTTGTTAGGAGGATTATATGTCGTATAAAAAGAAATCTATTATGACATTTGCTATTGCAGTAATGATATTTCTATGGGTACCAATTTCAGTATATGCGAAACCTTTGGATATTTATCATATAAAAAATGAAAAAGAAGATACTAATCTTATTGATTTATTTTATGACTGGGATTTGTTTTTTGAAATTGGTAAAAAATCAAACCAATATTATATAGAAACAGACAATGGTAAATTTTTCATGCTTTTTGAAATAGATGATCAAATGAAAAAAAGCGAAGATGAATTTGATGATGCGGTAAATAAACTTGAGCCATTTATTTTGGTTGAATCTGAAAAAACTCAAGAAAAAATTAGCACTACTTTAAAAAACAATACTGCTAGTGAATATAAGGCTTACTACACTGAGGAGTCATGGTTAGCTTATGAAAAAGCCAGGGCTGCCTTGGAAGATCTTGGAGATACAAGATTTATTAGGGAAAGTATCTTTAACAAAAAATTATCTGACCTTGAGACTGCCTACAAGGCTTTAAGTCCTGCAGTCGTTGACAAGGACGGTTTGGCAAAGATCTTGGACCAAGCCAAACTAAGGGATGGAGATAATTATGTCAAGGCTTCTTTTGACAAACTCCAAGAGGCTATATCGGCAGGTCAGGCTATTTATGATAATGAAAAGGCCGGCCAAGGCCAGGTGGACCAAGCCATAAGAGATATTAAAAAGGCTCTTGCTGACCTTGTTGAAGCTAGCAAAATTGTATATGTAATCAACCCCGACCAAATAAAAATTAGCCAAGGAGGTCAATTAGACCTACCAAAAACTGTAGTAGTTATTTTTGAAGACGAAAAAAGAGAGGCTAGACCAGTGGAATGGGTACCAAAAAATCCAGATACTTCCAAGCCTGGTACACTTACACTCACAGGTCAAGTCCAGGGAACTGATTTAAGGGCCAAATTAAATCTAGTTATTAGCGATAAATTGGATAAGTCAGACCTAGAAGCTACAATAGCAAGGGCTAAGGAAGTATATAAGGGGGACCTGATACCCGCAGATAGATCCAAGCTTAGACACGCTATAGCTATGGCTGAAAAGTTTTTGCAAGACCCACATTCACAAGATGAAATAGATAGGGCCGACCAAGACCTCAAGAAAGTTTTAAAGAAATTGGAAGACTATCCAGCAATTACCAACCTACAACCAAGCGTGGATATCAATGTCCAACCGGGTCAAAGAGTAGAGATTTCCTTTGATTCAAAGTCTGGTGGTCAAGCCTATTATGAAATATCCCTGCCTATTAGCACCTATATGACTAGGTCTGCAGTAGATATTAATATGGTGGAAGATCCAGCTGACCCAGGTCACTACAAGGGCGTATGGGATGTCCCTGCCGGCATGTATGGCGGGTCCTTTGAAGTAAATGTTAGCCTTTTAATTGACGATATGAGGATTAGTGAAAAGGCTCAGGGGACTATAAATATTACAAATGAATTTACAGTATCCTATCTAGTGGACAATGAAGTTATAGGGACAGAGGCCTTGAAGGCAGGGGAATATCCTAAGTCAGTACCGGAAGTTAAAAAAGAAGGCTATAAATTCTCCCACTGGGAATTGGATGGCAATGAGGTAGACCCAAGTAAAGTTCAAATAAATGAAAATACCAGCTTTACTGCAGTAGTAGAAGCCCTATCAAACCTGTCTGCAAGCGTGTCTTATGTAGATGGTCAAGGAAAGGAGATCAAAGAGTCCAAGACTATAGATAATCTAACCTTTGGCACAGAGCATACAGAAAAGGCTCCTGATATAGAAGGCTACCAAGCAAGAGACAAAGAATTGACTTTGACTGTTGGAATAAAAAATAAGCTCACCTTTATCTATGACCTAAGGACTGATATAGCCTACACGGTAAACTATAAATCAAATGGAGAAATTATAAAAGCGTCTGAAGAATTCTTTGGGACCTTTGGTAAAGTTAATAATGTAGAGGCTCCTGAAATCCCAGGTTATAATCTATTAAGCGCAGACCCTACTATAAGACTTGACAAACTTTCAGGAAATGAAATTGAATTGGAATACAGTCCTAGGGAGGATATACCCTATACTGTTAAGCATATTGAAATCCTGGCTGATGGAGAAACAAGAGAATTAGGAACAAGTACTGGGACAGGGACTTACAAGTCAAGCATCGAAGTTAAGGCCAATGATTATCCGGGTCTTGTAGCTGATGAGGCAACTAAGAAAATTGAACTAAAGACCCTGGAAGACAACACTTTAGTCTTTGAATATAGGGAAAAGGCTGGCCTCTACTACACTATAAATTATAAAAACCGCCACGGGGAAAGTTGGACCAAGCAAGTACCTGCTAGATTTGGCAAAAAAGTATCGGCAGCAGACCTCAGGTCTATGGAAATAGTGCATGAGAACCAAGACTATGCCATAGAAAAAATTGACAAAGACTCAATAAATATAGACGATAGGTTAGAAAAGAATGTATTTAATGTAGATGTTTACAAGATTTACCCTATCTCAAAACACCAGGACCTAAAAAACCTGGCCGACAAGGCAGATGCTGTGACAAGGCCGGCATATGCAAAGGATAATCCTGCCTGGAAAAAATTCTGGGCAGACTTTGAAGGAGCCAAGAATAATTTTAAGGACACAGAATTAACTGAGGATAATTTAGAGGCTTTAAAAAATTCTCTGGAAGACCAAATTGAAATTATAGAAATGATAAAAGACTTTGACAGTGCCTGGAAGGATAGGCCATCACCAAAGGGCTTTGAAAAAACCATAAATGACCAAGCCAAAACGCCGGATGTCTATGGTAGGTTTGAGATTTATGCCAACCAGTATACTGATACGATTATAGTAGGCATGAGCAAGGAGCAACAAGGCAAGACCTTTGCCGGAGGAGCAGTAAGCGTTGGACTAAAGACAGCCATGCTCAATGTATTGAAATCCAAAAACCTCTATGTAGTTGAATCCAAGGGTATAAAGGCTGAAATTAGGACTCCTGATGGGCAGAGGGTATCTGACTCAGATTTGATGGATAGGGGCATAATTTTGGCAGGCAAGTGGCTACCAGCACGTAGTAATCCCTTTAAAAATAAATGGGTTGAACTAATAGGAGAACCACCAGTAGACTTTATCATGTATGGTAAGACCTCAAAGGGGACTGAGGTAATTAGGTCATACACATTTATTTTCAAGGACAAAGGAGACATGTAGATGAGACCAAGGAAGAGAATTTTATCTTTTATATTAGCCCTGATAATGATATTAAGCTGGGCTGGAGGAGCCTATGCGGCAACTTTGGATATCAAGCATGCTGATGATTTAAATCAAGATACAAATCTTATAGATCTTTTTTATGACTGGGATCTATTTTTTGAAGTAGGCAGAAACTCAAAATATTACTATATTGAAGCTGAAGATGGCAGGTATTACTCATTAAAAGAGGTAGATGATGAATTTAAAAAAAGTGCCGATGATTTTGACAAAGCAATATTAAACCTCGAGCCTTTCATTATGGTTAAAGGCGACTCAGATACAGAAGCTAAAATAGCCAAACTATTAGAAAAAAACAAGGCCCAATATGATTCCAGCCATTACACAGCTGAGACCTGGGCTGCTTATGAAGGGGCTAGGGAAGGCCTTAGCGAATTGCTGAGCCATCGTTTTGTAAGAGAAAGATTATTAAATGAAAAAATAGAAAAGCTTGTAGCCACCAAGGCTGCATTAGATGAGCTTATACAATTAGATTTAAGCGAGCTAATAGCCCTTGTTGAAGAGGGCGAGGCTATGGACCTGTCTTCATATACCGGTGCTAGCGCTGGAGCCTATATGGATGCTATCCAAGCTGGCAGGGATTTTATTAATAATCCTGCCAACAAGACAGAAGACGATCTCGTGAACTTAATCGCAGATATCAAGGCCAAGAAAAATGCCCTTGAAAAATCTTTTGAATTAAAAATCGAATCCATAATGGATTTGCCAAGGCTGACTATAAGCTTAGATCCAGCCAATAATTTGGTAGAATTGCCAAGTCAAGTTACAGCTGTTATGACTGACAAGAGTCACAAAAACATTTCTGTAACTTGGGACGATTCCATCAAAGATGGCAAAGTTGGCGAATTTGAAATTACAGGCACTGCAGACGGCCGCAGAACCTCATTAGCGGTTGTCATTGTAGAGGCTGATAAATTTGTAGACAAGAGCGATTTGGTTGAGGCCATCAGAAGGGGTCAGGCTGCTAGTGAAAGCAAGTACACTCCTAGGTCCTACCGTGAATTGAGAGAAGCTCTGGAAAATGCCAATAGGGTCAATGACGACCCAAATGCAGGCCCAGAGGAAATTGCTGAGGCTAAGGACAGAATCCTGGATGCCTTGGCCAATCTTGTTGAGCAAAAGAGCACAGACAGGATAGTCTATGTAGAAAATCCTGCTAAGATAAATGCAAAAGTTGGTGATGTCATTAGTCTGCCAGACAAGGTTACTGTTGTTTTAAACAGTGGGGCCAAGCTATCAAAGCCAGTTGTCTGGACACCTGATCGCATTGACACATCCACCCCTGGAATAAAAACTGCAGAAGGCAGGGTCGAAGGAACCAACCACAGGGCCACACTTACAGTAGAGATTGCCGAAAAAGAAGCTCAAGTTGATAAATCTGGTCTACAAGATGCGATTGAAAAAGCGAAAGCTGTGGATAGAAATGTTTATACACCTGCAAGCTTGGCTGCCATGGACCAAGCCCTAGCATGGGCAGAGGATACAAATAAGGATCCAAATGCAGAACAAGCAAGCGTAGATAAGGCCAAGGATAATTTGCTTGAAGCTATAAAGGCTCTAGAAAAACCAGCAGAAAGTCCTAGCATTACAAATCTAAAGCCGGATGCTGACCAAAATTTGAAAAAGGACAAACAGTCACCATATCCTTTGAGGCTCCAGCTGGTGGCAAGGCAGGCTATAGGATTGCCCTACCTGGTAGTAGCAACAGGTCTGTCATAAATCCAAATATGACAGAGACCAGGCCGGGATATTATGAGGCAACTTGGACTGTGCCAGATGGCTACAATGGCCAAGGTTTCCTAATCTTTGTATCCTATACAGATTCAAAAGGCAATTCCACCTTTGAAACTGCAAAGGGCACAATAAATATTGTCCAAGAACTCCTAGTAACCTACAAGATGGAATCATCAAAAGAGACTGAAGAGGTTAAGAGGGGTGGCAATCCTGCCAATATTCCTGCATCTGACAAAGAAGGCTATAAGGTAAGCTGGAAAATGAATGGACTTACTGTTGATCCAAAGACTGTAAGTGTTCACGAGGATATAACTTTTGTAGCAGAATATGAAAAGGACCCAAGTCAATGGGTTACAGTTAAGTTTGCCCTCCCAAGTAATGTTGAATTTGAAGATGGTGCAGTAACTAAATATGAAATCTTAAAGACAAAATCTTTAGCAGACCAAAATGTAGTTACACCTGCACACAAAGAAAACACACTTCCTATAGGGAAAAAATTGCAATGGAAGATAGACTTTGATTCTAATTTAACAGAAGATAAAACTTATACAGCTGAATTGGTAAAAGACGATGATCAATTCAAGACCATTACAGTTGAAGTTGGAGAAAATGGAAGTATAGTAAATTCTGAAAATAATAATTTTGAAGTATTAAAGATTACCAAGAAAGCTGATATAATAGCTCAAGCTAAGGGACTTGTCCAAGCTGACGACTATTATCAAATTAAAGATCTTATTTTCGACGAAGCAAATAACAAGGTAAGTGTAAGCTTTGAAAAAGATCCAAGCAAATGGGTTACAGTAAAATTTGTTAAAGACTCTAATGTCTTGTTAGAAAAAGAAGTCCATGTTGGACAGACATATAATGATGCGGGTATATCTGCGCCTGATGTCACACCAGGTCCAGGACAAAAACTTGTTTGGACTCCTGAATTTAATTCTGCAGCTCAAATCGAAAAAGTAGAAAATTCAGACGAGATTGTATTTAAAGCTTCATTTGAAAAAGACCAAAGCCAATACAAGACTATCACAGTTGAAGTTGGAGAAAATGGAAAGCTAGTAGATACTAATAAAAATACTTTTGAAGTATTAAATACTGCTACTGAAGACCAAATAAAAGCTCAAGCAAAAGAACTTGTTAAAGCTAACGACTATTATCAAATTGGAGCAATTACAATTGCAGATAACACAGCAAGCGTAAGCTTTGAAAAAGATCCGACCAAGTGGGTAGACGTCACTTTAAAAGCTGGTGAAAATCTTAAATTAATTCTGAAGGGAACGTCTCAAAATGATCCTTTAATATTTAATGTTCCTATTGGTACAAAGCTAAGTGAACTTCTAAATGAAGAAAATATACAAACTAGACCATCAATAGGCTATATTTTTAAAGCTTGGGATCCAGCAAAAGACACCATAGATGCTAGCAACAAGGAATTTATTGCAAGAGCTGAAAAAGATCCAACGGCATGGGTTACTATAAAGTTTGTAGCAGGTGAACATGGTAGCTTTGAGGAAAGTGAATTTGAAGATCAAGAAGTAATATTAAGAACCCTTTGGACTGATATAAAGAAACCAAACCCTAAGGCAAATGAAGGTTATATTTTTGATAGATGGGACCCTGAACTTCCAAAAGATACGACAGATAAGGGTGATGGTACAAGCGAAGCTACAGTTGTAACTCAAAGTGCAACCTACACTGCTAAATTTAGGGCTGTGGATAATTTGAAATATGAAGTAAAATACCTACAGGTTGATGAAAATGGAGGAAAAATCCTAGACCCTTATGACAAAGCTGTTGAAATTATGGCTCCTAAAGTAGTAGAAAATAAGACTTATAAAGAAGTTGTAAGTGAAGATGCACCAGACTTGAATAATTTCGAATTAGTAGGAGAAAAAAATAAAACTATCACAATAGGTCTGGATCCTAGTCAAAATGTAATAGAATTCACCTATAAGGCCAAGGACTCAGCTATTATAGAGGCTAATAATCAAATATCTAATAGAGCCAAGGAAAAGATATACCAAGTAAAATCTAAACGCAAGGATATCGATTTTTCCTTTGACGAAAATACTAGAACAGTTTTCCTACAGCTGCACAATCCGGAAGCTGTGGCTGTCGATGCCCTAATGGAAGCTCTCCTAGGCTCAGGTGTATTTACCAAGATAACAGAAGTAGAAGATATTAAATCAGTTGCTTTTGCAGATGATAAGATTGTACTCTACAATGAAGATGGAAGCAGAAAATCTGCTAGTGCTGTTAAAGATGAAATTCAATCTAAAGCTCCAAGCGTTTTCAGAGCATTTGGTTTTGAAGTAGAAGAAAATATGGACCTAGACCAAATATTTAATATATTAAAAGAGAAACTCTTCTGTGGTCAATGGCACGGTATAAAAGCTGATCTAGCCACAGAGGGCCAAACTGATCTTAATGGTGAAAAAATCTGGGTTAATGATGAATACCATTTTGAATTTAAGGTTGACGATAGAGAGGTCACCTTTGATGCCAAAGGAATGGGAACTTTTGATAATGAATCAACAAAGAAAATAACTAGACCATATCATGCAAGCTTAGGTGAAAACTTGCCGGTCTTTAAGGCCAAGGATGGTTACCAAGTTAAAAAATATCTAGTCACCTATACAAGATTCAAGACACCAAAAGAAGCAGGGGTTACTGAAATTGATGAAGATGCATTAAGCAAGTTAATAGTGCAAGAGTCCAAGGAAGTAAGTGCTGATGACTTGAAAGACCTAAGGGTAGAGCACAATATGGTCATAAAACCCATTACCACTGAGGACCCAAGCCAATGGGTAAATGTAAAGTTTGTTCTGCCTGAAGGTGTTGAGCTTGCAGATGGTGCACAAACTGAATACAGGGTATTAAAAACAAAAACTTTGGAAGAACAAGGTGTAAAGATTCCTGATCATAAAGCAAAGTCAGTGGCTGAAGGACAAAAAGTTGTTTGGGATCTTGATTTAAATAAAAGTATATCTGAAGATACAACATTTACTGCAAGATTGGAAAAAGATCCAGACCAGTATAGGACAATTACAGTCGTAGCTGGAGATCATGGAAAGCTAAAAGTAGAAGGCAATAATACTTTTGAGGTCTTAAAGTCAGTTAATAATGAATCAATAAAAGCTCAAGCTAAAGAGCTTGCCCAAGCCAATGAAGGCTATATGATTGACAGTGTTTCTCTAGAAGGAGACACTGCCAATGTTAGCTTTATAGTTGATAAGAATCAAACTTTGCCCTACACTGTAAAATACTTTTTAGACGGGGTGGAACAAAGTGACTGGCAAATTAATTCTACGGTATTTCTTGCTAATCCAATAGTTGAAAGTGTAGCAGACAAAAAACCAGAATACTATGACTTAGACTCGGTAAATTCTACACAACTTCCATTTAAAGTTAGCGAAACAGATAATGTAATTGAAATTAAGTATATTAGGCCTAAAATCTCCATTAGTTTTAAAGTTGAGGGAGAAAATGGAAGTATATCTTCAAGTAATCCTATAAGCATGCTTAAGGGAAGTAAATGGAGCGATATTAAATCGAAAATGCCAACCGTGGAAGCTAATAATGGTTATCTTGTAAAATATGAGCCAGCACTTCCTACTGACGATAACTATGTCTTTGCAGAAGATACTGTATACAAGATACGTTTCGTGAAAGAAGGCTATGCTCTTGGTGATGAACAAATTGCTGATAAAAATATTGTCAATAGGGTTTACAATGACAATAGCAAGAAGATTGACACAGTAGGACCTGTAAAAATATTAAAAGATGGTGAAGATATAAGCGAAAACTTTAACAATATTAAGTACTATGATAAAAAAGGTGGGAGTGAGATCACAGACTTTGACCTATCAAAGGGTGGTCAGACCTTCAAAGCCTATATGGTAGCCAGTGGAGATGGAGGCCTTGCAGTTGAAGGTCAAGTCTATTTCAAGTATGGGTCAGTAACTATTGGCAAGGACAGCCAAGACTTTTTGACAATGGAAGATGCCTTGGACAAGGCAAAGGACGGAGACCAAATTGTAGTTAAATACAATACCTCCTTTGCTGAAAAAGCAATTGGCCAAGACCTATATGGCATCACTGACCATACAATCAACAAGGGCGTCACAGTTTTACTTCCCTTTGACGGAACCTATAGTGATAATATTGAAGATAAGTCAGCACCACAAAATGGAGACGCTATAATAAGGAACAAGCAATTTGTAACTTTGACTCTGCCTGAAGGACACAACTTAGATATAGCAGGTACCCTAACTTTAAATGCTAAGACAGCAGGCAACCATGAGAAAGGTGCGGGAAGAGTATATAAAGATTTCTATAGTCAGCTAGAAATGGGAGCAAATTCTAGGATTAATGTCAAGGCTGGAGGTCGATTAAATTCAATTGGTTTTGTCATAGGTGAAGGTGAAGTGATTATGGAAAAGGGCTCTGAGGTCCTAGACCTACTCATGCTTCACGACTACAGGGGTGGGACCGAAACGGTTAATATATTCCGTAACATATTTCCTACAGACCAGTTCTCTATGAACAATATTGAAGTTCCAATTACAATCCGTGCTGGTAGCAAGTATATGGCAAGGACTCATATGAGAGGTGGTAAATGGTTCTTTGCCTTTAACATAACGCCTACAGTGGGGATAATTGGTGGAGAAGACAGCCTCTTAAATTTAAAGTCTGGCCATATAAAAAAGACCTATAATATTGACAATGGCAAGATGAATTTTGATGTATATGGTGATTTGGAATTAAAGAATTTGACTATGAAGTTACAGAAATCATATAAGGCATCTACAGCAGGCAAGGAAATTCCCTTCTGCGGCCTCTACAATATCAATATAAAGTCTGGGGCAACCTTGACTACTATAGCCAATGCCAAGCTCCTGCCGGATATGAAGTTGACCATAGATCAAGGGGCAACCATGAATATCTCCAAGGGCAGTCATGTCTTTGTCTATGGACAAAATATGTACACTGGTGCAACTAGTGGATGGGGACAATATATGAGGCCTAATGCTCCAAGGCAGTATAGAAAAGCTCCAACCTATGTTATTAACAGAGATAATCCAGGTCAAATGATAATAAATGGTATCCTCAATGTCTATGGTGGCTTGGCGGGACCAGTTAAGAAAGGGACGAGTGGAAAAATTAACTTCCATGAAGGTAGCGTTAAGAATTTAACTATTAAACATTTGGTTATGGGTGGTAATGGTATACAAGATATAACAGCAGAATATGAGGAAATCAATTAAAAAATACTAATCAAGCCTTCTATAAAAATTCAAGGTCCTTCCTTGAATAAAATATAGTTGGCGGCAAAAAAGCCGGCTAAGACCTATTGGAAAAACCAATAGCCTAGGCCGGCTTTTAATAGGCTGTATAATATTTGGGCTCTATAATATCTATGGGGGAGTAAAACCCTCCATAGATATTTTTTAGGCTGTATAATATTTGTTGGGGAGTAACACCGACAAATGTTATACAGCCTTTTTTCTATGTAAAAAATTGAAAACACCGCCGTAGCGGGATGGCACTGTGAACTGCCCCTTGTCAAGTAGAAACAATAATTAATTAAAAACCATATTAATCGACTGCATGTTTTCTGTACTCTAACGGAGCCATGCAGTTTAAATTTATACACTTGCCTACTCTTGACATGCTTTGGATCATTCCTTGCTCTTCTACCTTTCTTTTAAAGGCTTTTGATGTATATTGTGCACCTCTGTCGCTGTGGAATATTGGTTTTGCATTCGGGTATTTTTCTATGGCTTTGTCAAACATTTTAAATACAATATTTACGTTGCTTTTGTAGGAGAGTTCGTATTCTATGATGCTATTGTCGTATAGATCAAGTATTGCACTTAGGAAGAGTTTTTTATTCTCTCCAGGTATTCTAAATTCTGTTA